>Ga0115002_10000388_pt1 | contig 63454 bp, 49 predicted proteins | sample ArcticOcean_MG_C_8_FD_89576 | JGI IMG/M metagenome (GOLD analysis project Ga0115002, IMG submission 89576) | Marine microbial communities from western Arctic Ocean - ArcticOcean_MG_CB11_86 | ecosystem: Environmental > Aquatic > Marine > Oceanic | place: Arctic Ocean: Canada Basin | collected... | reverse complement strand
TAGAGTCTTGGTTTTAGAGTCTTGGTTCGTTTTGGCTTATTTCCGTCGTCGACTGGCCTGGGCCGATTTGGCCAGAACGATGTCGAAGGTGGCCAGTTGATAGGTGCCACCGGTGACTTTTTTCTTCTTGGGCGCGACCAGCAGGTTGGACTGGCTGGCCGAGCGGTCTCGAGCGATGTTGGGATCGCCCTTGAAATAGAGCTGGGTGATCAACCTGCCATAGCCGGGTGCCTGGACCATGTAGTGGATGTGAGCAGGTCGGACGCCACGACCGGCACGATAGGCGGCCGGCCGGATTGTCTCGTACTCATAGTAGCCCGTCTCGTCGGTCACCAGCCGGATCCGGTTGCGGAACTCGTGCCACTCGGGCGGCTGCTTGGGATCGGTCATGTCATAGCGACCGAGGTGATCAGCCTGCCAGACGTCGAGCACGGCGTTCTTGACAGGTTTTTTGGTGTCGAATCCCCAGAGACGGCCACGAACCACCAGCGCGGTTCCCTTGGCCAACGGTGCCGTCACCTTGCCTCGGAAGGGAGATCCCGGGACGTAGAATGGCCCGAGGATGTCCGGGTGGGTCTGTTCCCAGGTGGCGGTCGGAGCAATCTGCGGAATGCCCTTCTTGTCCAGAAAGGTCTCGTAGTTGTGAACGTCGAGCGTGGCGTCGGTTGGGGCAGCTTCTTCGGCGAGCAGCAGCGAGCTGCTGCCGACGGCAGCCAGGCCGGCCAGGCCTTGGCACAACAGGTCACGTCGATTGACGTCGGTCATAAGAGATTCCGGGATCGGGGTCATAGGGTTCGGGTGGGTGTCATCAATTTCCGGGATGTTATCGTCGGCCCCGGCCGCGGCCTCCGGAATCGGTGACCGGAATCGCTGTCTTCCAGTTTACTCCCAATCGCTGTCCTTGTGAGACGTGAGATCGCATGGTTTTTTGCTGGAACTCGGAGACCAGCAAGGCAAAATCGACGGCGTCGGCCAATTTGCTCGCCTCCGCCGTCACATCGACGGCCGAAATCAGGTGACCGTTGTTGCCATAGGCGCCCGGCTGGACAACCAGGACGCCCGGCTTGGTCGTCTTCTCGAGGCCCAGTGGCTTGAGCTCCTCGGCCGTGGTCGCCACGCAGTATTGCACCTGCCCGATGTGATCCTTGCTCCATGCCAGCTTGGCGAGCTGTTGCTCGAGCCGGACCCGGGTGGATTTCTCGGGCGAGTAAATGATCGCCAGGGGGGTGTTGTCGCAGGAGCTGACATTGAGTCCCAGGCGAACGTTGGGTAGCAGTGGAAGCGGTTGCGAGATCGACTTGGCGTCCGGGTATTTCTGGAGAATCTGCTTCATGGCAGCCGCCATCTCGTCGGGCGAGCGGAAGGCAAAGTCGGGGCTGCGACCGGTACGGCACAGTTGGGTTTTTGCATCCGGACCGAGCATGGCGAAGACGGTGTTTTCGAGGTTTCCGCTTCGGCCTCGGAACAGGCTTTGCAGGTAGGGTGCCTCGATGGCACTCTCGTAGGTCAAGGGGCGAATACAGACAAAGCTGCGGCTGGCAGCGATCACGCCGGCGTGGGACAGGTAACTCCCGTCCATGCGTTGTTTGCCGGGTCACCAGATGCCCGAGATGCCGTGGCAGTGCGGTGCGGCTGAGATCAACAGGATCGGTCGACCGGTCGTCTTGGCGACGGCGAGACCTTGTTTCAGCGTGCTGTACCAGGCAATCCGTTCGGCTGCATCGACCTTTGGGGCGACCAGTGTTGCGGCCAGTGGCAACAGCAACAGTGCAATCCGGTGTCTCATGTGTGTCTCATCAAGAAACAGGTTGACGCTTGGATTCCATTAAACCCGGCCCTGGCGTGCAGGTATCGCAAAAAATCGAAGTGCCCTGGTCTTTCTGGGGATCGGCAGCCCAACGGCGTGTCAGTCGGTCTGCCCGATCAGATCATCGAAGTCGAGCGAGAAGGCCTCGTTGATCTCCTCGGCTGTGGCGTCGGGCAACTGGTCTCCGCTGTCCTTGTCCCCACCGCCCTCGCCGCCGATGGCGTCCATCCCGCCGCCTCCCAGCGTGTCGTCGCCCTCGCCTCCACGAAGTGCCACCGTAGCCCCGTGCGTCGAGGAATCGTTCCGGGTGGGATGGTGGCCTGGTCGGCGAGCTTGGCGGCAACCGGGGCGGTGGTGTCATCGGTGCCGGTGGTGCCGAGAGTGTCACCGGCTCGGTTGCCGCATTTGGTTTCCTGTTCGAGTAGCCGGACCATCACGTCGCGGTTACGCAACGACGGGAATTCCTCCAGCAGCAGCTCGATCGAGGTTGGCCGGGATCCACTTCCGCCCTTGAATATCTTCCATGCGAATTCCAACTGGATGTGAACCAGTTCCTCGAGCGTGGGGAGGTACGAGTCCGTTTCCGGATCGGGCAGGCAATCAGCAATCGGCAACGGCGCCCCATGGATCCACGATTCTTCGAAAGCTCGCCGCAGTGTTTCGTCGATCAATTCCGAGTCGCTCAAGCGGGGATCGTTCATCGTGCCAGGCCCATGTCGTGGGGACGCGGAGGTTGGCAATGTCTTGCCGGTTGTGCCAAACAGGATTTCTCATCCTAATCCAGAAACGATGGGACAACAATTCGTCATCCGACCGTCAGTACCGGCTCACCGAGTACGTCTTCACGAGGCACCACGCCCAGGCCGGGCCGGGTCGAAGCGGCCAGTCGCCCGCCCGCCCGCTGCGGAGCCCCTTCGGCGGTACTCACCGTGACATAACTGTTGAAATCGGTCGAGGTGAACAGCAGTTCAGTCGGCGTGCTGTGAGCGAGGTGGGCGATGGCGGCCGTGGTGATGTCGCCGCCCCAACTGTCCTCGATCGTCATCCCGATCCCCAGCGACACGCACAGGTCCCGAGCCTGCCTGGCTGGTGTCAGGCCGCCGAACTTGCTGATCTTGATGTTGACCACGTCCATGGCCCCCTCGGCATGGCCTCGCAGCAACACGTCCAGCCCATCGATCGATTCGTCGAGCACAAACGGGTGAGATGTCCGGCGGCGGATCGCCAGGCACTCCTCGTAGCTCAGGCACGGCTGTTCGATGTAGACATCGATGTCCTCGACGGCGCGGACCACCCGCGCCGCCTCGTGTTGTACCCAGCCGGTGTTCGCGTCGGCGATCAGTCGCTCGCCGGGCTCCATTTCCGCCGCGACCGCCCGGATCCGTTCGATATCGACATCCGGATCGCCACCCACCTTCAGTTGAAATCGGCGGTAACCCTCGGCCCGGTACCCGGCCACTCGCGACGCCATCGTGTCGGGATCCTCTTGCGAGATGGCCCGGTACAGCACGAAGTCGTCACCGTAACGACCGCCAAGCAGGTCGCAGACGGGTCGGCCGGAGACCTGGCCCAAGATGTCCCAGCAGGCGATGTCGATGCCCGTCTTGACGTAGGGATGCCCCTTGAGTGTCCGTTCCATTTTCCGGTGCAGGACATCCAGGTGAGTCGCCTCCGAGCCGATCAGGTGCGGTGCCAATTCGGCCAGGCCCGAGCGGACCCCGCCGGCGTAGGCGGGCAGATAGAACGGTCCCAGTGGACAGACCTCGCCGTGCCCGGTCACTCCCTCGTCAGTCTCGACCCGCACGATCGTGCTGTCGAACACCTCGATCGACTTTCCGCCCGACCACTTGTAACTGCCCTCGTGAAGTGGCAGGTCGACCTGGAATGCCTGGATGCGAGTGATGATGGGCATGATGTCTCGATGGTGATGTCTTTGGCAGCCTGAGGTGATCTACGGTAGCCTGCCACCATGTGGATTCTCAACGCCGAAGACGCACTGGCCGCTGGAGTCACCCTGGCCAATGCAGAGGTGCTGGGGTTGGGGCAGGCGGTGACCTGGACGTAACGGTGTGCCCGGATCGGAATTCTCACAGATTCCGCTACGACCGATCGGCCGTGTCGACTACAAACCCCGGCCGTCAATGGACTCGAGATCCTGGTCATGAACGTCAATCGTCGTCGAACTGTGTGGGCAACCTGCCTGAGCCTGATCGTGCTGGCTGGATCGGGGTGTCGTCTGCCGCCGTTTCAGGGTGGACGCGTGGCTGGCAAGCACTCGTCCGAGCTGCTGGGAACCCGCTACACCCGCGTCACGACATCTCGACTCGAGACCGGCAACGCGGTGCTCGACGAGTTGGATGACATGATCCTGGCAATCAATATCGATTTCAACCTGCCGGTTTCAACCTATGTCGATATGCAGGTGTTTCTGGGCAATCGCGAGGCTTCGGGTGAAGCCGTCGATCCGTCGGTGGGTTTTTACGAGATGGCCGTGACTGGTTGGCACTACGGGATTGGAGTGACCGGGCATTCGAGACCCGAAGCCGCGATCGACCCCTATCTGTTCGCCGCCGCTCAGTACCTTGTCGCCGATGTCGCCTACCGCGACTCGACGCAAGTCATTGCGGTTGACGAGGACGAGATGGGTTGGGTTGGTGGAGGCGGTATCGAGTGGCGGCCCAATTCGTCGATCGCCGTTTCACCCTACATCAAGTACTTCGACAACGGGATCTTCGGTGAAGGGACCCGGGTCGGAGGTCGGATTGACACCTGGCTGGACCAAAGATGGTTCCTGGAACTTTCGGGCGAAGCGCCGATTTCGGCCAGTGGACACCAGCTGGGGTTGGGCTTGGGGTTCCGGTTCTAGGAAGATCGAAATGCAACCGCACATCATCTTCATCATCACCGACCAGCAGCGGTACGACACGATCGCCGCACTGGGTTACGACTACATGGAGACTCCGCACATGGACCGGTTGGTCCGTGAGGGAGTCAGTTTCAGCAACTGCCATATCACGGCGCCATCGTGTGCTCCGGCCCGAGCCAGCCTGTTTACCGGCTACTTTCCTCACACCACCGGCATTCTCAAGAACGCCGACAGCTGGAAGCGGAGCTGGATCGAAGACCTTGCCGATGCGGGTTACCGTTGCGTGAACATCGGCAAGATGCACTCCTACCCCTACCACACGCCACTCGGATTCCACGAACGGTTTGTCGTCGAGAACAAGGACCGGTACCTCGAAGAGCGGTACTACTACGACGAGTGGGACAAGGCACTGCACGCTCGCGGATTGGTCAAGCAGCAGCGTGAGCTCTATCGCCAGCGAGCGGATTACTCGGAGTGCCTTGGTGCGTTCGAGTGGGAGTTGCCCGAGGACATGCAGTCGGACATGTTCGTGGGCGACTTGGCCAGTTGGTGGATCGAGTCGAAACCGCTTTCGGATCAGCCGCTGTTCCTGCAGATCGGTTTCCCCGGCCCGCACCCTCCCTACGACCCCACCCGCCGGTTCCTCGACCCGTATCTCGACAAGGAGCTGCCGTTGATGGAGGTGACCGCCGAGGAGCTCGCCTCACAGCCGCCTCCGTTTCGACAAATGCGGGAACACAATTCCGAGGTCGACCACGACTCGGTCGTCCACCTGCTCGACCCGACCACTGAGCAGCGTCACCGCCAACGGGCTCACTACCTGGCCAATGTGACGATGATCGACGAGAAGGTGGGTGAGATCCTGCAGGCTCTCGATTCCAAGGGCTATCTCGAAAACGCCGTCGTCTTCTTCACCAGCGACCATGGTGATTGCCTGACCGATCATGGCCACAGCCAGAAATGGACGATGTACGATCAGATTCTTCGAGTGCCATTGATCGCCTGGGCACCGGGTCGGTACCCGGCCGGAGTCGAGATCGATGGCCTGTGCCAGCACATGGACGTGGGTCCAGCGATGCTCGAATTGGCCGGAATCAAGCCAGCCGATTCTTTGGAAGCCGTTTCGTTGACCGCGGCACTCGAAGGTCGCGACTGGTCGCCTCGACCATTCGTCTACGCCGAACACGGCAAGGACGGCATTCTGCAGGGTGCCGAGTTCGTGACGATGGTCCGCGACCTGCGATGGAAGCTGGTGCATTTCCTGGATGAACCGTGGGGCCAGCTGTTCGACCTCGAGACCGATCCTCTTGAGGTGATCAACCGATGGGACGACCCGGAAGCGGTCGGAGCCAAGAACGTGTTGCTCGACGAATTACGCGAATGGCGAATCCGCAGCGGCTGGCACACCAGCAGCTGGCCGGCCGAGTGGCGGTAATAGGGATTCACATCCCCAGAGAATTGACCAACCGCTGAGCTTCCTGGCCCGCCTGGGTATCGGGTTGCTGCTCGGCCAACCGTTCCAGTGAGCGGTAGCCGCTCTTGCGAGCCCCCACCGTCTTGCCGTACAGCTTCCTCTTGGCCGCCGCCAAAATTCTCAGGGAAGTCATCTCAGTCTTCACGTCCGGGTCGGCCTTCAGCTTCTGGATCGTCGCCGTGATGTCCTTTGGCAGGTCGTATCCCTTGTAGCGGACCGCGGCGTCCGAGTAGCCGCGGAAGGCCAACCACGCCTTCCCGTCCGCCTTCGCCGCCTTCGCCTCTTTGATCTGCTTGTTCATCTTCTCGCCGACATAATCGAGAAGCTTCGTTGCACCCTGCTTGGTCTCCGGCTTCCTCGAATTGCCAGCCTTCTTCAACGTCGCAGCCGCCATCGTGAAGTTGCCGAACTCGATATGGAACCACGCCGACTTCAACGTCGAAGGGATCCCCTCGGGATCCACGTTCCACTTGGCCGCACCCACGACACCAGCCAGAGTCTGTTCCATCCGAGTCGGACTGGTGGCGACCAGCTTGCCGTCGGGTTTCATGATCCGGACCTGGTAGATGTTCTGCAGGCTGATCGTCGGCACCCCGCAACTGCGCTCGAATGTCCGGTCCGTGTCGGCGATCGCCGGCCAGCGGACACGGTTCTTGCGGAGGTAGGACTGCAACTGCGCTCGAGGTGTACCTGAATTGACCGCGAGGAATAGAACCGGCTTGTCCTGAAATTTGCTGGCGACCGCCTGCAATCCGGGCCACATGCCCGTGCACTTGGGTCAGCCCTCCTCGAAAAACACCATCACTGCCACCTTCCCACCCAACTGCTCGCGCGTGAACGGTCGTGAATTGACCCATGAAGCAGGATTGGCGGGGAACTGGAATTCAGCGGCCGAATCGCGGCCCTGGGCCACTGCCTTCGAACTGCCCACCAACGGCAGGATGGCCAACGTCAAGACGGACGAGATCAGTAATCGAGTGGACAACATGGTGAACCGGAGATCGAACATGAGCCGGGTTCCGTGAAGTGTGAAGGGGTCGCGACCCATCTCAACAGTGTACAGCACATGCGGCCTGCTTGAGAATCACTCGGTGTTTTCCGACAATCACCGACGCCCCTCCTTCTCGCCTCCTTTTGCCCGGCAACGACACAACAAGGACTTCACCATGATCAACCATCCGTGCAAACCGGCCCGGTACCCGACCACCCTGTTGACCCTGGCCCTGCTCCTGACGTCATCCAACACCACAACCACCGCAGCAACCACCGCAGCAACCACCGCAGCAACCAAACCAACCCAGGCCAAGAAAAAGGCATCTCGAACCGTGCGCGTCTACGTTGGCACCTACACCTCGGGCGACAGCCAGGGCATCTACCAGTTCCATTTCGACACGCGTACCGGCAAGGCGGGCCCGGTCAGCCTGGCGGCCGAGACGCCCGAGCCGTCGTTCCTGGCCATTCATCCCGACGGCAAGCACCTGCTGGCCGTCAACGAGACCAGTGAATGGGATGGTATGAAGAACAGCGGAGGGATCAGTGCCTTCGAGATCGATTCCAAGAGCGGCAACCTGACGTTGCTCAACCAACAGCCTACCCGAGGTGCTCACCCCTGCCACCTTGTCATCGACGTCTTGGGCAAGACCGTACTGGTGGCCAACTACACCGGTGGCAGCGTGATCGGCTACTCGATTCTCGACGATGGATGCCTGGGTCCCGAGTCGTCGTTCGTGCAGCACAAGGGTTCGGGACTGCTCAAGCCCCGCCAGGCCTCACCGCACGCTCATTCGATCAACTTCGACCCCAGCGGCCAATTCGCGGTCGCCGCCGACCTGGGCATGGACCAGGTGCTCGTCTACAAGTACGACTCGGCCAAGGGAACACTGTTGGCCAACGAGCCGACAGGCATCAAGTTGAAAGCCGGTGCCGGACCGCGACACTTCTCGTTTCACCCCGACGGCCGATTCGGGTACGTCATCAACGAAATCACCCTGACCGTGACCGCGTTCACATGGGACCAGAAGAACGGGACCTTCCAGGAAATCCAAACCATCTCGACATTGCCTCCGGGCGAAAAGCCGGGCAAGGGAATGAGTACAGCGGAGTTGCGAGTCGGGATGCGAGGCCGGTTTCTGTTCGGTTCCAATCGTGGTCACGACACGATTGTCAGCTACCGGATCGATCGCAAAACCGGCCGCTTGACGCATGTGGGCAACTTCAGCACCGGAGGCAAAACGCCCAGGAACTTCGGGCTGGATCCGTCGGGTCGCTTCCTGCTGGCCGAGAACCAAGAGTCGGGCACGATCCATGTACTGAAGATCGACCGCAGGACCGGCAGGTTGGAAGAGACCGGTTCGGTGATCCAGGTCCCCGCACCCGTCTGCATTCGCATGCTGGCCATCGGTTCGGACAAGTGAGACGGCTCGAGGCCATCAGCCGGTACGCGGCGACTTGGAAAACACGTCACGACACTTCACAACACGTCACACACACAACAGGCCGCAACAGGCCATAACGGGGACCATCGCCATGACGTTGCACGAAACGAATCACGATCAGGCCAGCTCGAGTCATCTCACAACCGGGACCAATCCCGGCCTGGCCCGTCGCGACTTCCTGTCGGCCGCCGCGGCCATCGCCGTCGGTGCTCACGCCACAATGGCCCAGGACAAAACCGCCTCGCCCAAGGGGCGCAGCCGGTATGGCGAACATGCTCAACCGGTCCGCTACCCCGACCCCGATGTCGTCGTGCTCGACGACCGCTTCAAGAAGTACAAGCTGGGCAACTCGGCCATCCGCCGCGTCTACCACAGCAGGGACATGCTGTGGGCCGAAGGACCTGCCTGGAACGGAGTTGGCCGCTACCTGCTTTGGAGCGACATTCCCAATAACGTGCAGATGAGGTACCTGGAGGAAGACGGCCATGTGAGCACCTTCCGAAGCCCCTCGGGCAATTCCAACGGAAACACCTTCGACTTCTCGGGCCGACAAATATCCTGTGAACACGGCAACCGACGTGTGGTCCGCTACGAGTACGACGGCACGATCACCGTGCTGGCTCACAAGGTCAACGGCAAGGAACTGAACGCTCCGAACGATGCGATCGTGCATCCCGACGACGGAGCCATCTGGTTCACCGATCCCGGCTACGGCAGCCTGATGAACTACGAAGGCCACAAGGCCGACACCGGCAGCGTGCAGCCTCTGCAAAAGGAAGCCGTCTACAGGATCGATGCCAACAGCGGGAAGATCACCAAGCTGACCGACGAGATCTTCAAGCCCAACGGACTGTGCTTCTCGGCCGACTACAAAAAACTCTACGTCGCCGACACCGGAGCCAGTCACTACGACGACGCTCCGAAGAACATCAAGGTCTGGGACATCGAAGCGGGCAAGAGGATCAAGAATGGTCGCGAGTTCGCATCGATGTCGCTGGAGATTGATGGTGAAGAGAAGGCTGGATTTGCCGATGGGATCCGAGCCGACAAGGATGGCAATATCTGGGCCAGTGCCGGTTGGGTCGGTGACGGCTACGATGGAGTCCACATCTTCGCACCCGATGGCACTCGGATCGGACAGATCCTGTTGCCGGAAATCTGCTCGAACGTCTGCTTCGGTGGCACCAAGCGAAACCGGCTGTTCATGACCGGCAGCCAGTCGCTGTATGCCGTCTACACCGAAGCGATCGGAGCTCATATCACGTAGCGGCTACCAGTCCCCAGGACTCTCACACCAGGAACTTTGCCAGTGGCCGACCGCATTCCGATCATGGCTGATGGTCTGCCCGAGATGTTCCAGTCGGCGCTGGGCGAGCGGTTCGAGATCCTGGACTGGGATACGTCAGAGGGTTCCGAGTCTCTAAGCCGTTCGGTCGCGATCCTCTGTTACGCTCACCCATCGACAGACGGCGAGTTGATGGACCGGATGCCCAACCTGACGGTCATCAGCAACCATGGTGTCGGAGTGGATCACATCGACCTGGTCGCGGCGGCAGATCGCGACATCCCCGTCGGAAACACCCCCGGTTGTCTGGATGCCGCCACCGCCGACATGACCATGGCACTCGTGATGGCCGTCGGCCGCAACCTGCGGATAGGAGACCGTTATGCTCGAAGTCCCGACTTCGTGCACTACGATCCATCGATTCTGATCGGACAGGAGATCACCGGTAGCACCTTGGGCATCATCGGCATGGGCCGGATCGGCAAGGAGGTGGCTCGACGTGCAGCCGGCTTCGAGATGACCGTGCTCTATAACAACCGCAACCGTGACCTGGCGGCCGAATCGGACCTGGGAGTCCGGTACACGCCGCGAGACGAACTGTTGGCCAGCAGCGACTTTGTGGCACTCAATTGCCCGCTGACTGACGAGACGACCGGCCTGATCGGAGCGGCCGAGTTCGAGACGATGAAGCCGTCGGCGTTCCTGGTGAATATGGCTCGTGGGGCGGTGGTGCAGACCGACGCGCTGTACACCGCCCTGACGACCGGACAGATTCGCGGAGCCGCATTGGATGTGACCGATCCGGAACCGTTGCCGCGAGACCACCCGTTGCTCGCAGTCGACAACGTGATCATTCTGCCTCATTTGGGCAGCGCGTCGAATCGGACGCGTGAGCGGATGATGAACATGTCGATTGAGAACTTGGAAGCCGGATTGTCAGGAACGGACTTGCCGTATCGGATCGAAGGCTAAGGGCCAGACTCCGCCTGACCACGACTAGCGAATCGGACAGAATACGATGCAGATTTGGCCCTATCTCCCCCGCCTGAATGCCGACGCCCCGTCGATCGAAGCGGTCATCAAGCGTGATCTCGAGGACTTTGTGGTCGAAGAGGTGGCGGCGTACGAGCCGTGTGGGCATGGTGAGCACCTGTTTCTGTGGATCGAAAAACGAGACATTGCGGCCGAAGAGCTACTCAAACATCTCGCCGGCAAGCTGAAGGTTCCCGGTCGAGACATTGGGGCGGCGGGCATGAAGGATCGCCGGGCCATCACGCGCCAGTGGGTCTCGGTCCCGGCAGCGGTCGAGTCGAGGCTGGACTCAGTCGAGACTGAAGCGATCCGCGTGCTGAAAGCGGTTCGCCACAAGAACAAGCTGAAGACCGGCCACCTGGTGGCCAACCGGTTCAGTATCCACGTCCGAGGCATCGCGAAGCCTTTGCGTGAGGAGGTTTGCCGCTCGGCCGCTCGCGTCGCAGCCGGCGGGTTCCCCAACTACTTCGGGCCTCAGCGGTTCGGCCACGAAGGCCAGACCGCCACGCAGGGCTTCGATCTACTCAAGAAACAACTCCGCCCCGGCCAGATCCCTCGGCAACGACGCCGGTTCCTGATCCGCCTGTGCATCTCGGCCGCTCAGGCCATGGTCTTCAACAGTGTGCTGGCGAACCGGATCACGCATGGCAGGATGGGGACGGTGACTGTCGGTGACGTATTGCAGAAGACGGAATCGGGGGGGATGTTTGTTTGCGAGAGTGTCGAGGAGGACCAGGCGAGGTTCGAGGCGGGTGAGTTGGTTCTGACCGGGCCGATGCACGGTCCGAAGATGAAACGAGCCGAAGGCAAGCCCGCCGCGTGGGATGCCGAGGGGTTGGCGAGGTGGGAGTTGACCGAAGAGCAGTTTGCCGAGTTCTCGCGGGTCGCTCATGGGACCCGCCGTCGCCTGATGGTCACGGCCAAGGACCTGGTGGCGGAACCGGTCACCGGAGGAGTCCAGATCTCAGTCACACTCCCCTCGGGCGTCTACGCCACCGTACTGCTCCGCGAAGTACTCGGCCTGGAAGCCTAAGCTCCGACCTCAATCTGGAGGCCGGTGTTGGTGATTGTGTAGGGGACGATTCGGTCGTCGCACGCGCTGCCGCGGTGCTTGGCGATGTGCAGGGCTCGGCCCATTGTGTCCTCGTACCGGGTCTTGCCCATCAGGATGATCGTGTTGGCGTTGCTCAGCAGGTCGCCGCTCTCGATCGGTCGTTCGAGCAGATCGTCGAGCATGACGTCGTGCGAGGTGTACATCAGCAGGCAACCGATGTCAGCCTGGTCCCAGGCGTGCTGGGTGACCCGTTCGGCGTTCTGCCGGAATCTCTCGCGGAACAGATCCCGGGCAACCCAGTCGTGGTCTTTTCTGAGAATCTGGTGATAGATGTACTCGAACAGATCCAGTTGCCAACTGTCACTGGCACGATCGGTCGGTTCGATTCCATCGACCAGGCAGCGTCGGACTCCGTGAGCGAAGTTGCCATAGAAGAAGGCGATGGCCTGCTGCAGTTTGCGAGACAGCTCGACCTTCCATTCCTTCCAGTCGTCCGGATCGAGGTCACTCTTGGTCACTCGTCGGCCGCTTTGTCGAAAGATGTGTGTGTAGTCGAATCGGGCCTTGGCGCTGTCCCAGACGTGTTCGGGCAATTCGGACGTTTCGGGCGGTTTTTCGGTCAGTGTCCAGTCGAACAGGCGGCTGGCGTAGTCGGCGTGGTTCTGCGAATCGCCACGCGTGGCCATGTCGAACAGCACGCCGCGTTGACCGTCCTGCTGCAGACCTGCGTTGGCGAAGGCGAGTCCGAGCTGGGTCTTGCCGATCCCGGTGGCTCCGACCACAACAGTCAACGACCCCTTGAGCAGTCCTCCGCCGAGCAGGCTGTCCAGGTCGTGGAGGCCGGTCGAGAGTCGCGTCGTGCCGGTCGAGTTCATCGTCAGATCGTAATCCAGCGGTCACGACTGGCGACATCCCAACGCTCGACCAACTCGCCGTTGTCGATGACGAAGACCTGGCGGTGCAAGGCTGATGTCGGGCAGATGTGCCAGGGGGTCCCGATCAGGACGTCACCGGGCGAGTACTCGCCGGCTCGGTCCGTTTCGAGCACCAGGTGTTCTTCGTTTTGCAGCACCTGTACGGCGTCGGGCAGGTCGGGAAAGTGGACACGTTTTCCCATCGGAGGATCGCTGGCGACAGCCTTGTAGCCCAGGTCGAGCGTGATGCGGTCGGAGGTGGGTCGACTGACGACTCGGGTCAAGACGCCGGCCGCCGGAGGAAAGTCCATGTCGGGGAAATGGCTGCTGTAGCCGCCGTCGTTGTAGACGCAGGTGCCGGGGCTCAGTTCGATGGTCGGGTCGCCCTTTTCGGCATAGATCGGAAACGACGCCGTGCCTCCGGCCACCATTCGCGGCACCGTGAGTCCTTCGGCGACCAGTCGGTCGCGAAACTCGAGCACCCGATCGAATTCCCTGTCCACGGCCACTCGACGCTCGTCACGGTCTTCCTGGTGCTGGTGCCCGTCGTAGACATGAAGCCCGCCGGTGACCAGGCCATCGGTTTCGTGGATCTGCCGGTACAACCCGGCCGCGGTGTCGCCGACTCCGATTCCCGTGCGGTGCTGGCCGGTGTCGATGTCGAGTAGAACTTCGATCTGTTGCCCGGCGGCGGACATCGCCGTGCCCAGATCGCGGATCGGGTCGCTGTGGTCGGCGGTGGCCGAGAAGATCACGTTGGGGTAGGTGCTGCAAAACGCGACCGCGCGGCCGATGTTCGGGCCGACCAGGTTGTAGGCCAGGAAAATGTCCGACACGCCCGATTCGACCAGCATCTCGGCTTCGGCAAACGTGGCACATTTGTGCTTGAGTATGCCTCGGTCGACCTGCAAACCGACCACTTCACGCGTCTTGTGGGTCTTGCAGTGAGGTCTGAGCCGAGAGGGATCGCCGGCGATCTGGATCATCGCGTCGATGTTGCGAATCAGCCGGTCGCGAAAGATAACCAGTGCCGGCGAGATGATGGCCGACGCGTCGTGGATAGTCGGGGGTGAGGTCATGGGGTTTGGCCCGCTCGAGACGCGGGTTCTTAAAAGAAGACTTGGTCGGCCGTGTTTTTCAATAACCACTCGCGGTCGTCGTTGTCGAGGAAGTCGAGTCCGGATTTGATGAGGTCGATCGAAGCCTTGTAGGTGTGTCCCTTGACGACCTGGAACGGAGCATCCGACGCCCACATCAGTCGCTTGCGGCCGTAGGCATCGAGCAACTGGCGGATCATGCCTCCGAGATCGTGGTATGGCGGTGTCTTCTTGCCCAGGGCGTAGTAGGCCGAAATCTTGACATAAGAGTTCTTGTGTCGGGCCAGGTCGGTGAGTGCCTTGATCTCGGCCGGCTTGATCTCACCGGTGACTCCGATCCGGGCAAAGTGGTCGATCACGACGGTGGTGTCGGGGTAGCGACGGCACATGCGATCGATCGCCGGCAGTGCGTCGGCGTCAATCAGGCAGCACATGGCCAGGTCTTCCTTGGCCGCGGTCTTCCACATCGAGTGCATGGCCGGGTGATCGAGCCACTGGTCGACCGTTTGGTTCTTGGGGTAGATGCGGAACCCACGCACCCCCTGCCCCTTCATCTTTCTCATTTCCAGGTCCACTCGGGGCTGGTCCTGATCGATCACAGCCACGCCACTGAAGCTGCCGGTGTGTTGGCGGATGGTGTCCAGCATGTAGCTGTTGTCGTAGCCGTAGAACGACATCTGGATCAGCACGACACGGTTGACGCCGACCGCCTTCATGTTGGCCTGCAGCTCCTCGACGGTGAAGCTGGGCGGGTCCATGCTGAAACGTCGGTAGCCGGGTCCCAGCGGGTAGGCCTTGGTGTCGGGAGTCCAGATGTGCGAGTGGGCGTCGATGAAGTTCATGGTGTCCTAGCTCGCCTCGTGGAAGTACTTCTTGACCAGGTCGGCCGGCGGCGGCGGTGTGCGGATCGTGACGACGTAGCCGATGGCGAACGACGTGACGAGTCCGATGATGATCGGGTCAATGCTGAAGGGGCGGTAGGGCGAGAACCCGTTGCCTTGGAAGAAACCGACCAGGTAGAGCGACAGGTGAGCGGCAAATCCGGACACCATGGCTGCGATGCAGCCCTGCGCATTCGAGCGTGGCCAGTACAGTGCGTAGACGACCGCCGCCAGGAAACAGGCGGCCAGGCCACTGCCGGTGTAGACGATGATGTCCTGCAGGAACTCGGGCGGATTCATCGCTCCGAACAACGCTCCTATCCCGGCGACCATGGTGATCACATAGCTGAGCGTCTTGATCTTCTTTTCCTCGGCGTCGGGGTTGATGTTCCGCTGGTAGATGTCGCGGACGAGTGCCGAGGAGATCATCAGCAGGAAGCTGTCGACGGTTGACATGACCGCGGCGAACGGGGCGGCGATCAGCAGGCCGGCCAGCCAGCCCATGCCGATGTTCTGAGTCAACTCGACGGCCATCTGAGGCATGATGCGGTCCGGTTCGGACTCCATCCCCGGCATCAGCACTCGGGCACAACAGAAGATGATCACCAGCGGGAAGTAGATGGCTGTGTAGTACATGGCGACGGTGAAGATGGACCGTCTGAGTGTGACAGTGTCCTTGAAGGCCATCAGGCGGACCATGTTGCTGGGCTGGCCGGTTCCCGAGATGGCCCACATGAAGAAGAACGAGATGGCCAGAGAGAGTGGCATGAAGCCGTCGGAGTTTTCGCGGTGAGGACCCGGTCCGGTGACGTACGAACCCGACTGATCGGGCTTGGCACCGTAGGCGTAGTCGTTGATTTCGTTGATTTCGAGCTTCACCAGCCCGGTGACGTTGCTCGGTTCGCGGCCGTCGGCGAGTCGTCGTCGGACTTGGACGATGTCGGCCGGAGTGACAATTTCCCAGACTTCGACCTCCTTGGCCGTCGACTTCGACGGCGTCAGGTCGTAGCGTTTCTTGATCTTCAACAGTCGCTGGTCCGTGCCAGTGCCCAGGAAGATCCACGACCCCGACGGCACGGTGACGTCTTGGCCTGAGTTGACGGCAGTGAGTGTTGCGGTGCCCTTGCGTGGAGGCACCATCTTGGCCATGGCCCGGGTGACCTGTTCGAGCCCCGCGCCCTGGTCGGTCTTGGCCACGCTACCGGCCTGCTGGATCGCCAACGGCAGCATGATCAACACTCCGACAACCATCACCACACCCTGCATCACGTCGGTCCAGACCACCGCGTGAAATCCGCCGTAGGTTGTGTAGACGATCACCGCGACGCCAAAGACGACCAGGCACAACAGGTACTCGTTGCCATGTGAGCACAGCGAGGAAACCCAGTCGGGCAGGCTGGCGGCCGAGGAAGTGAAGGCGTCGATCGGGCCCAGCAGAGTCTTCAGGATCGTGCTGCCACCCTTGAACTGAGCGATCAGGTTGAAGGTCATGAAGAACACGATCAGCGAGACGGCGATCAACCCGAAGGCGACGCTGCGGAAACGGTCTCGGAGCACGTCGGGGATGGTGATCGCTTCGGCCGTCCGAGCCACCTCGTTCATCCGCTTGCCCAACAGGCCCATGACGCAAATCGGCACCACCATGTAACTGCCGATCCACAGACCCAGGCTCCAGCCATGAGTGTAGATCTTGCTCGGGAAGCCCATGAAACTGCCACCCGACGAACTGGTCGCGGCCAGCGTCAGGGCGAATGCCCAGACACCCAACCCCCGACTGCCCAGAAAGTACTCGCTCAGGAAGTTCCGCCCCTTGAGCAACCGGTTCGACATTCCGGCGATGGCGAACACTCCAACCATGTAGATCAGAAACGTCCACAGCACCGCAGTGCCCGAATCGCCCGCTCCTAGCAGTGTCGTCTGAAGCCAGCTCATGCCGCACCTCCTTCGTTCGCAGCCACACCAGCCCCCGCCCCTGCTGCCGATTCACTGGTGTCGACCTCGTCGCCGGCGGAACCCAGTTCGTCGTCCTTCATGAAGCAGAAGCAGACCCAGGCACTAAACAGATCGGCGATGATCCACGGCAGCAGGATGCCGGTGAACAGCCAGCTGGGCATCCCCAGTGTCGTACTGAACGTTTCGGCGTCGACCGTGTGGCCGTACCCGTTGAAGTAGCAATAGGGCACGCTCCAGCACAGTGCGACAAACCACGATCCGAAGATCACGATCGCTTCGCGACGTGAATTGAGGAACACTCGGCTGAAGCGCGGTGTTACCGCCGGGTCGTTGCCCGAAGGCGCCATCTGTTGGGAACTCATCCAGAGCCTCGTGCTGCCAATGGAGACGGTGCGAGGCGGGTGATTGTACGTTTGGTTGGTGGAGGTTGCAAAGAGGGGGGGCCGTGTCGTGCCGCCAGATCGGGTGTCCGCGATTGAGTTCACGCGCAGCCTACTCCAGAATGGGAACTTCATAGATGACGAGGCGACAGATGAGCGAAACGGTACGAGTGGGATTTGTGGGGACCGGGCGAATGGCCACCGCCTTGGCCGGCGGGTTGGTCTCGTCGGGGTTCTGCCAGCCCGAATCGATCGTAGGCAGCGACGTAGTTGGTGCTGCGGCCAAGGCGTTTGCGGCGTCGACTGGCGGATCGACGGTCGATTCGAATGCCCAGGTCGCCGCCGTTTCGGACGTGATCATCCTGGCCATCAAGCCTCAGACCATGCCCGACGTTCTCGATGAACTCGCCGGGGCGATCACATCCGACCACCTGGTGATTTCGATCGCCGCCGGTATCACCTTGAACCGATTGACCGACGCCCTGGGTCGCAGCACTCGAATCGTCCGCGTGATGCCCAACACGCCCTGCTTGGTGGGCCTGTCGGCTTCGGCGTTTGCCGTCGGAGAGGCGGCGACCGAGGCCGATTCGGAACTGGTCGCCCGCCTGCTGGCCACCGTCGGCGTGGCGTTTTCCGTCGACGAAGAACTCATCGATGCCGTCACCGGCCTGTCGGGGTTCGGACCGGCTTATGTCTACGAGGTGATCGAGGCGATGGCCTTGGGTGGTGTTGCATGCGGGTTGCCCCGTGACGTGGCTTTGCAACTGGCGGCGGTGACGGTCAAGGGAGCGGCCGAGATGGTCTTGAGGACGGGCGAGCCGCCCGAAGCACTCAGGGATGCAGTGGCCAGTCCGGGCGGTACGACGATTGCCGGACTGGCGGAATTGGAACGGTTGGGGCTTCGCGATGTCCTGAAAAGCGCTGTCGAGGCAGCGACCCGGAGATCGCAGGAACTGGGGGCAGAATGACGCGCGACGACGATTGGGCACTGGTGTGCGAGTACACCGAGGGCGACGGCTTGCGGAAGCACATGATGGCTGTGGAAGCGGCGATGAGAGCTTATGCCGAGAAGCTGGGTGAGGACATCGAGACGTGGGGCCGTGTCGGGTTGCTGCACGATTTCGATTACGAACGCTGGCCCGATGCGCCCGACCACCCGCTCGAAGGGTCGAAGATCCTGGCCGAGCGGGGATACTCCGACGAAGTGATCTATTCGATCAAATCGCACGCCGACTACATCGACGAATGTCCTCGCGTGTCGGTGATGGACAAGGCGCTGTTCGCCTGCGATGAACTGTGCGGGTTCCTGACGGCGTGTGCGTTGGTGAGACCGACGCGACTGGAGGGTTTGAAGGTCAAGAGTGTTCGCAAGAAGCTGAAGCAGGCCTCGTTTGCCGCCGCGGTCAATCGCGATGACATCACCAGTGGTGCCGAAGACTTCGGAGTCGAGCTGGGTGAACACATCGAATTCTGCATCGCGGCGATGCAGGGAATTGCCGTGGAACTGGGGTTGGTGCCCTAGGCGACAGGGCCAGCCGCCACCGGCGGCGGCTGATCCCGGCTCGTGATAAACGCTCGTTGAGCTCCGCCTGTTGTGTTGGCCACGGTTCTTTCGTGGCTGCTTCCACAGGTCGCGGGCCCGAGGAGCCATGCCGATGCTGGTCACCAACACTTGCTGCCAACGCGATCCTCTGCATTGCATCATCCCCCCCTTCATGCTCGAACGACTCGCTGAATCGGGCTATGCAGACCAGGCAGACTTGGCGGGCTTGGCGGGCTTGGCGGAAAAGGCTCGGGTGTCGATGTTGCGATCGATCGAGACTCGAGCGGTGCGCGAGTCGACTCGGGTGGCTGGACGACTGCCGGTCAGCGAATCGCCTGACGGAGGCAAGCACCGGATGGTTTATGACGCCCACGGGTCGTTCGATCTGCCGGGCACGTTGGTGCGATCCGAGGGTGATGCTGCGACGGGCGACATGGCGGTTCGCGAGGCATACCGGCACACGGGCAGTGTCTGGGACTATTTCAAGACGGTCCACGACCGCAATTCTCTCGATGACCGAGGCATGACTTTGAAGAGTTGCGTGCATGTTGGTCGCAACTACAGCAACGCGTTCTGGGACGGGTCGCGGATCGGCTTCGGCGACGGTGACGGTGTGCTCTTTCGCCGGTTCACTCGATCGATCGACGTGGTTGCTCACGAGTTGGCTCATGGCGTGATCGCCTTCTCGAGCGATCTGCGCTACTACGGCGAATCCGGAGCACTCAACGAGCACTTCGGTGACGTGTTCGGAGTGCTTGTGCGGCAGTGGAAGCGGCGGCAGGACGCTCGGGGCGGCGATTGGACAATCGGCGGCGAGTTGCTGGTCCAGGCGTCGACCCGCCGAGCACTCAGAGATCTTGCCGCACCGGGCACCGCCTACCGTGACGACCCCTTCCTGGGCGACGATCCCCAGCCTGCTCATTGGGATGATCGCTATCGAGGTGACTCGGACCATGGCGGAGTCCATATCAACTCGGGCATCCCCAACCACGCGTTCTACCGGGCGTCGTTCGAGCTGGGTGGAAACGCGTGGGAGCGACTCGGTGACGTCTGGTATCAGGCCCTGCAACTGCTCGAACCCGATAGCCGGTTTCAGGACTGTGCTGAGATCACCGAGCGGGAAGCGACCGGTCAGTTTGGAGTCCGCAGCCGGGAAGTGCACTGCATACGCAGGGGATGGCGAGCGGTTGGGATTCTCGTATGATGGACCACCCGACCCGCAGGTCGTCCCGCCGGAGAACCTCTCGATGCGATTCCTCTCGACATTGTCCTCGGCCGATTCCAATCCGAACCGGCTGATGGCCGGGCTGATGGCCGGGCTGATGGGCTCGGTGATCCTGGTTGCCGGATGCGGTGGCGACAGTGACGAAGTGCCCGGCGATGATGGCAACTCGACCGAACTGCAACCGGCTCCGGAATTCGATTCCGTCGCCGCCACCGGCCAACCGGTCACTCTGCCGGTCACTGTCCCGAAAGTGGATATGACGCCGCCGATAGCGAAGCCGGTTGCCAAGAAAGGTGCGGACGAGGCGTTTGAAGAGGACTTGCCGATGATCCCGGTCGAACAGGCCGGTGCGATGGTGGCTTTGGAGGCGGTCGGTGCGGAAGTGAAACTCGATTTTCGCGACCGCATTGTCGCAGTTGATCTCAAGGGGACGGAATTCGACGACAAGTCGGCCGTCCACCTGTCGGTGCTCAAGGATGTCCGCACGATCAATCTTTCGGAAACCAAGATCACCGACGCCGGACTGGTTCACCTGGCCAAACTCCCCAGCCTCCGACGACTCTTCCTTTATGGAGCCGCCATCACCGACGCGGGCCTGCCCCATTTGAAGCGTCTGACGTCTCTCGAAACACTCTGTCTGGACGAAACCCGTGTCAGCGACGAGGGTTTGTCGAACATTCGCGGCCTGGTGGCACTCGAGGTTTTGCACCTGAGAAGCCGTTTGCCGGTCACTGATCGCAGTATTCCTCTGATTATTCGCTTCGTGAAACTGCGGGAATTGAAGGTCGATGGGACCAAGATCACCCCTGAAGGTCTTGAGCGACTCAAGCGGAAGTTGCCAGATTGTCGAATCGAATAAGTAGGAAGCAACCGAACACGTGCCGCCACAGGTGGCATGACCTATATAATGAAGAGACAGCGACGGGATCGTCGGCCGCTCTTGACCACAGGTCAACGCGGGTCGTATTCTGTTCGGTAGGCACGGTGCCGTGTGCAACGTGCTGGAATTGGGACCCAGTTCGAGGTTTTCGCCATGATGCGTCTTTTTTCGGTTGGCCTGACGAGTCTGTTTTCGGTGGTTGCACTTGTTGGTGTGGCCAGTCCGGTTCAGGCTGCCAACAACGTGGTTGCCGCTCCGTCGACGACCGAGACCCGGACCAACATCCAGCATTGGGTGGCCGCTCAGGGCGTGACCGACAAGTCGGTTCTCGAGCGGATTGGCAAGGCTTGGGCATTCGACAAGCAGCCGATGTCGGGCAGTCGCGTGCTCGACATGGTCGTCGGAACGTTTTCGAGTGTTGACGCCAAGACCAAGTCATTCCTGGACGCCTGCCAACTCGAAGCCGGCACCCCTTTGCCCGACGCCACGATCCTGGAGGGGAAGGACGCCTTCTACTCGGCCAACATGCGGCTGTTCTACGGCCGCTTTCTGGCTCAGAAACAGATGTACGACGAAGCCCTGGAACTGCTGGCGGCATTGGAGACCAAGTCGGTCGTCGATCCGGCCGGGTTGCTGTACTTCAAGGCAGTCTGCGAGCACCAGTTGTTGAAGAAGACCGAGGGTTTGGCGACGATTCGGACTCTGCTCGAAGACACCACCGCGGTGCCGCTGCGGTACAAGACCACGGCCGAACTGATGCAGCACGACCTGCAGGGACTCAAGAAGGATTCGCTCTCTGAGATCTCTCGCAAGATGAAGGATGTCGAGAGGCGCCTGGGGTTGGGCCGAGGTGGTCAGCGGGTGCAGAAGGAAGAGGACGAGATTGTCGCGTCGCTGGATGCGATCATCGAGAAGCTCGAACAACAGGGCGGCACCTGACCTGGTTGTGGCAACGGCCCGGGTGGTCGTAATCAGTCCAACAACCCCGCTCAGGACAGCTCGATTCGCGGCGGACAGGGTCCGGGCAACGTTGCCGACCGCAACACCGGCAACCGCGCCGGCTGGGGGGCTCTGCCGCCCAAGGCCGAGGCTCGAGCCCGCAATATCCTGAATCGCAACTACCCGGCTCACTACCGCAAAGCGATCGACGAGTACTTCAAGCGGCTGGCCCAGCGTCAGACGGCGTCGCGGAAGTAGACAGGTTGGCCCCCCGGGACGGGCGAGCCAGTCGAGAAAGCCGGTGCCTGAGGCTGGCCTTGCTTGCACCGGTGTGATTCAGCGGGACAATGGACGTGTCCTGCGAATCACAGCCAAAGGTGTACCTGATGAACCGTCTTGCGATCTCGGTCCTGTGCCTCGCGTCTCTCACGCTCAACTCAACCGCATTCGCCGCCGACTGGCCGACGTATCGCCACGATGCCACGCGAGCGGCTGCCACCGGCGAGACTTTGCCGGCGACACTGTCGAGCCAATGGATCTACCGCACGCCAGTGCCGCTGAAGACGGCCTGGTCGGGAGCCGAAGGGCGTTCGGTTGAAGGCAAAGACCTGCACGATCGGGTCCGGTTCGACGATGCGTTGCACGTGGCGATCGTCAAGGGTCGAGTCTACTTCGGCAGCTCGGTCGACCATCGCATCCACTGCGTCGACGCGGCGACCGGCAAGTCGATCTGGAGTACGTTCACCGACGCACCGATCCGGCTGGCTCCGACCGTGGCCGACGGTCGAGTCTACATCGGCAGCGAGGATGGTTATGCGTGGTGCCTGGATGCAGTGACTGGACGTGTGGTGTGGCGACTTCGCCTCGGTCCCGCCGACGAACGGATTGTGGCTCGTGGCGAGATGATCTCGCGATGGCCGGTCCGGACCGGGATCCTGGTCGAAAACGGCATCGCCTACTTCGGTGCCGGCATCTTTCCTCACGAAAACGTCTACCTGGCCGCCGTCGATGCCAAGACCGGCAAGTCGATCTGGCGCAACGATCAGGTCAGCCATGGGAACGCCGGTCGAGCCGACCTGTCGCCTCAGGGGTACCTGCTGGCCACTCCCACGGAACTCTATTTCCCGTCGGGCCGATCCAAGCCGTCGGCGGTGAATCGCAAGACCGGCAAGATCAAGGTGATTGCCGGTTGGCGAGGTGGCTCGTCCGGACAAACACTCAACCTGACCTCAGGCCAGGTCGCCGGTGCCAACGCCGTGATCCTGGGCAACCAGCTGCGGACGTTCACCCTGGGCAGCCAGGTGGCCGGAACCGCCAATTCGACCTTCGTGACGACTGGCGAAACCCTGGCTCGCCTGGACCAGAAGGCCTATGCGGCCGTCAACGCCAATCGGTCGAAGCTGCGGAACGACCTTCGGACCGTGTACAGCGAGTACCGCGCGGGGACAATCGAGGAACCCGAGTACTTGACGAAAGCCGATGCCGTCCGAGCCAAGCTCAACGCTCAAGACGAGATCGGTGTCGAGTGGAAGGTGAAGTGTGTGTCGAATGCTGCGGTTGTCGTGACGGCCAATGCAGTGATTGTCGGCGGTCAGGATCAGGTCGAGATCTTTGATGCGAAGACGGGACAATCGACCGGCCGACTGACGGTCGAAGGCCTGGCTCGCGGGTTGGCCATTTCGGATGGCCGACTGGTGGTCAGCACCGACGCGGGTCGGATTCACTGTTTTTCCGGATCTGACGTGGCCCAGGACGTTGCGGCCACCAAGCCGGTTGCCGATCCCTATCCGCAAGACAAGTGGACATCAGTTTACGAAGCGTCGGCCAAGTCGATCTTGGTCCAAACGGGAATTGAAACCGGGTTTTGCCTTGTGGTTGGAGCCGAAACCGGTCGCCTGGCGTTGGCGTTGGCTCGCAACAGCGGCCTGAAGATCTACGGAGTGGAATCGGATCCGGCCAAGGTTGCAGCCGCTCGCAAGGCGCTGTCACGAACCGGTTTGTACGGACATCGGATCACGATCCATGAAGCGGCATCGGGCGAGATTCCCTATTCGAACTACTTCGCCAACCTTGTCGTCAGTGATACTCATCTGCTGACCGGTCGAGTGCCGGTTGCCGCTGATGTGGTTGCGCGTCACCTGAAGCCATGCGGTGGCGCCATCTGCCTGGGTGGGACTCACCCCTTCGACAACGCCTGGCGCAACAGCCTCGGGCTCTCCGATCAATCGGTGACGGAACTGGGCGACGGGTTTACGGTCTTGCAGCGAGGCAAGTTGCCCGGAGCCGGCAGTTGGTCGCACCAGTATGGTGACGCGGGCAACACGGCCTGTTCCGAGGACCAGCTGATCCGTGGTGGGCTGGGCGTGTTGTGGTACGGCGATCCAGGGCCTGGCAAGACGATCAACCGGCACGACGGTGCGGTTGGTCCGGTCTCGACCAATGGCCGGATGTTTATCCAGGGCGTCGACAGCCTGATGGCCTACGACGCCTACAACGGCCAGTTCCTCTGGGAGTTCAACAACAGCAAGGCGATCCGCACCGGAGTCTTCCAGAACCACGCTCCGGGCAACCTGGTGGCCACCGACGACAGCGTGTTCATGATGCTCGATTCGCGTTGCCTGCAGTTGGATGCGGCGACCGGCCAGGTGCAGGCGACTCACTTGTTGCCCAAGGGCAAGAGTGTGAAGGAGCACGAGTGGGGTTATGTGGCGCTGTTGGACGGGATGCTGATCGGCACGGCGACTCGCCGCAAGCGGCTCGATGCAGCCCGAGCCCGTCGCGGCAAGCAGACGACCGATGCCACCGATTCGATCTTTGCCATCGACCTGGCCACCGGCAAGCATCTCTGGAACTACCACGGCAAGAGTATCGATTTCCGGACCATCGCACTGGGTTCGGGTCGAGTGCACTTCATCGACAGCACGATCACCGCCGAACAGCGAGCCGCCTTGCTGGCTCAGGACAAGACCGAGCTGCAAAAGCTCAAGGGTGAAGAGCGGTTGCGGGCCGAGGACCGTCAGAAGCGGATCGATGCTCGGACCGCCATGGCACTCGATTCGAAGACCGGCAAGGAGCTGTGGCGACAGGCGGTTGATGTCACCGACACCAGTGACATCGGCATCGGAGGCGGCCGCCTGACGATGATTTACAAGGATGGCGTGCTGCTGCTCGGGGGTGCCAATGCGAATGGCCACTACTGGAAGCAGTTCATTTCCGGCGAATTCAAGAAACGTCGACTCGTGGCTCTGTCTTCGACGAACGGCTACAAGCTGTGGTCCAAGGACGCCAACTACCGGCACCGGCCGATCATTGTCGGCAGCCGGATCATCGCCGAACCGTGGTCGTACGAATTGGAGACCGGCAAACAGATCACTCGCATCCACCCCCTGACCGGGAAGGAAGTCCCTTGGAGTTTCATGCGGCCGGGTCATCACTGCGGTATGAACACGGCCACACCCAACATGCTGTTTTTCCGTTCGGGCTTCACTGCCTTCTACGACCTGCAATCCGACAGTGGCACTCGGCACTTCGCCGGACACCGATTGGGTTGCTGGATCAACGCGATCCCCGCCAACGGGTTGGTGATGATTCCCGAAGCGAGTGCCGGTTGCGTCTGCTTGTTCTCGATCGCTTCGACCGTGGTCATGGAGCCACGTGCTCCGCGTCGGGCGTGGGGGATCTACAGCGGAGTCGGCACGGCGACTCCGGTCAAGAAACTGGCCTTGAACCTGGGGGCTCCCGGAGACCGACGCGACGCAACCGGGACACTTTGGCTCAGCTACCCCAGGCCCAAGTCGCCCAAGACGACCGGATTGGAACTGAACCTGAAACTGGGTGAAACGTTTGTCGACGGCGGGAAGTTTGTGAGTCACGATGGAGACAGCAGCGAGACGAGCACGAGGCCGGCTGCGTGGGTGTATTCGTCTGCGGCTCGAGGTATCCAGCGGTGCACGGTGCCGTTGCGAGGTGTCGGCGACAAGCCCGCCAACTACTCGGTCCGACTCTACTTCTCGTCCGGATCCGCCAAAACGCCCAAACCTGGCAAACGAGTTTTCGACGTACACCTTCAGGGCCAGGTGGTGCTCAAGAGTGTCGACGCAGCCAAGTCGGGCCAGGACGGGACGATCGTTGTCGAGGTCCGCAACGTGGTGGTCAAGGACCAGTTGACGATCGAGCTCGTGCCAAAGACGGGCGAGCAACCAATGCTCTCGGGGATCGAGGTGTCCGCGATTCCTGACGGACGATGAATATGGCTGACTCACAAGCGGTCCTAGAAGAGATCGACGGAGACTGGATTGCGGATCTGACCGAGGAGATGGTGCGGATCCCCAGCGTGACGTTGAACGAGACCGAGGTGTGTGCGTACTACGAGCGTCAGCTGGGTGAGTTGGGGTTGGAGGTGGATGTCCGCGAGGTGACTCCCGGTCGGCCGAATTTGTATGCCTGTCTGCACGGCCAGGGCGACGGACCTGTTTTGATGCTCAACGGGCACCTCGACACGATCCCCAACCAGACCAACCAGCCGTGTTACCGCGACGGTGACCTGCTGTTCGGTCGCGGTACCACTGACATGAAGGGTGGCATGGCTGCGGTGCTGGGTGCGATCCGGGCACTCAGAGAATCGCGAACCACTCTGGCCGGCGACCTGTGGGTGACCGCGGTGGTGGGGCACGAGGAGCCCGAAGCTGAGAAGGACGGGCCGAAGGCGTTGATCGAGGACATCAACAGCGGTCGGATTGCTGCCGACCGGATCCTCATCGTCGAAGGTGACGACGAGTTGTGGGTGATGAGCATGGGATCGATGGTCTTCACCATCACGCTGACCCCAAAAAACGGTGGCCAGCACACACAGTACGTCGACTTCCGCGACAACCCGATCCGGTTCGCCGCCGATCTGGTCGCCGCGATCGCCGCCCAGCAGGACGAGTTTGACTCGGCCGATCTGCACCCTCTGGCCGGTGCAGAACGGATTGACCTGGGCATCCTACAGGCTGGAGACTACTTCAACCGCACACCCGTCTCGTGCCGCTTCACCGGCACTCGCCGTTGGTCGCCTGGTCAGAGTGCCGACGAGGTGCTCGAAGCGCTTCGTCAACTGGTCGCTCGGATTGCTCTGGCCGGGGAGATGACGGCCGAGGTGACGATGGAGCACGAGCGCGAACCGTTCGAAACGCCTCTCGACGATCCGCTTGTCGAAGCCGTCGGGGCCGCTCATCGAGGACTGTTCGACAGCGAGCCTCGAGTCATCGGACGACGGATCGTCGGAGACGCCAACCTCTATGTGCACGGCAGCAATGTGCCCACGATCTACTACGGACCGAGCAATGAAACGGCTCATGCCGATATCGAAAATGTATCGTTGACCCGAGTCGTCAATTCGTCGCGAATTTATGCTCTGGCCGCGATGAACTACTGCGGTGTGGTATGACACCTGCGGATCACAACAACTCGGCAGCCGTGCCCTGAATCGCGGCCCACGCCCGTTCGACATGCTTGAGTTCGGTCGACGTCTGTCCGATCGAGAACCTGAGAGTCAATCGATCGTCGAGGATGGTGTGCGAGAGGAACAGGTTGCCCGAGTCGTTGAGCGTATCGGCCAGTCGCTGGTTCAGGTCGTCTCCAGCCGTGTGCCGAAAGCAGACCAGGTTCAGCGACCGGGGTGCCGCCAGTTCGAAGTCGTCGTCGGCCTCGACCCACTCGGCAAACTGACCGGCCCACTCGACGTGTGATCGGATCTTCTGCTGCAACGCCTCGACTCCGAAACTGCGAATCACAAACCACAGTTTCAGGGCTCGAAAGCGACGGCCCAGAGGGATGTGCCAGTCGCGATAGTCGATCACTGCGCCCGACTGGGACGCTCGGTTTCTGAGATAGTCGGGCAACACGCTGAGAGCCTGGATCAGTGGGCCGCGATCGGCGACGTAGAAGCAGTTGCAGTCGAAGTTGACGAACATCCACTTGTGAGGATTGAAGGCGTAGCTGTCTGCGAGTTCGAGGCCCTGGTGAATGTCTCGGAATTCTGGACAAATGGCGGCCGTGCCGGCCATCGCCGCGTCGACGTGCAGCCACGCTCCGTGCTCGCGACAGATTCGGCCGATTTCCGGCAACGGATCGACTGCACCGGATGACGTGGTACCAACCGTTGCACAGACGAACATCGGACGTAGTCCATGCGACGCATCGGCGATCATCTGTTCTTCGAGGTACTCGGGTCGCATCCGTCCGCTGTCGTCGGTCCGAATCATTCTCAGGCGATCCGTCCCCATGCCCGCGATCATCATGGCTTTTTCGATTGACGAGTGGGCCTGTTTCGAGGTGTAGGCGACCTGCCAAGTGTCGACGCCTTTCTTGCGAGACTCGTAAGACTTCCTGTCCGAATCGCGATGACGGGCGGCCAACAGCGCACATAGCGAGGCACTCGACGCCGTGTCCTGGATCACTCCGCCCCCGTCACCACTCGAATGAAACGTCGCGGGCAGATCGAGCATTTCGACCAGCCAGTCGAGTACGTGTTGTTCGAGTTCGGTGCAGGCCGGACTGGTGGTCCAGAGCATGCCCTGGACGCCGAGTCCAGCGGCGAGCAGTTCGCCGAGGATCGAGGGGGGTGAGGTATTGGCCGGGAAGTAGCCGAAGAAGTTGGGGGATTGCCAGTGAGTGATCCCGGGCAGGATCACTCGGTTGACGTCGGCCAGGATCTGGTCGAACGATTCGCCCTGGTCCGGTGGCGAGTCGGGCAATGCGGCCCGGACGTCGCCGGGATTGGCCTGCGACTGCACCGGGTACTCTTCGACCCGCTCCATGTAGTCGGCGATCCAGTCGATCACCTCGCGACCATGCTGCCGGAATTCATCAGGTGTCATCACGCCGAATCCTCACGCGTGTGCAACAGCCGCACCAGCGACAGGTAGTCGGCGTCTCGTTGGGCCACCGTCTGGTCGAGTGTCTCGGCCGGATACTCATAGACCCCCTGCCCCGACTTGGTACCCAGGTCCCCGTCTTCGACCAATTTCCGGATGACGGCGGGGATCTCGGTGTCGCCCCGCATATCGGGAACCAGGTTGGTGTAGGTGGCCGAGGAGATGTCCCAGCCGGCGTGGTCGATGATTGCCAGGGGGCCCAGTGCCGCCAGTCGCAGTCCCATGCTGCCCCGGATCGCTCGATCGATTTCCGAAGCCGTTGCGACACCACGATCGAGCAGGTCAAACACCTCGCGGAACATTGCCACCTGCACGCGGTTGACCAAAAACCCGCTCAGTTCCTTGTCGATGCGGACGGCCGTTTTGCCAATCGATTCGAGTGTCGCCAGCGCGGTCACCACCGTCGCATCGCTGGTCCGCTCACCTCCCACCACCTCGACAACCGGGATCACGTGAGGCGGGTTGAACCAGTGCGTGACGACGGCCCTTTCGGGATATTTCAGGTCACCGGTGGTCTGGGTGATTGGGAAACTGGAGCTATTGCTGGCCAGGATCGTCTGAGAATCGACCAGGGGTTCGATCTGCCGGAACAACTGTTGCTTGACCTCCAGGTTTTCCCACGCCGCTTCGGTCACCCAGAGTGCTCCGTCAACGGTTTCTTCGAGGGTTTCACAAACAGTGATTCGCTCGAGCACTTTGGTGACCTGCTCGGGCTGCAGGAGTCCGGCGTCGGCGAGTTGTTGGAGGTTGCTGCCGATGCGATCCAGGGCCGTGGCCGCGGTCTCGAGCCGCTCGTCGATTGCCCGAACCGAATAGCCTCCGACAGCGAACGCCTGCGCGATGCCGTGCCCCATCGTGCCCAGGCCGATCACCGCGACCGGTGAGTCGCCGGGCAGCACGTGTGTTGCGGAGGTGCTGGTATCGGATTGGTTCATCAGTTCTCACCCACCCAGGCCAACGGCGCCATCGCGGTTTGTTCGGTCATGACTTCGATCACGCAGGGCCCGTCACCGGAGAGTGCCTGGTCGAGTGCCGAGTCGAGTTCACCGGGGCGGGTGACCTTGATCCCGCGTGCGCCCATTGCCCGGGCGATCTCGGCGAAGCTGGCGTCGGTGAACTGCCACAGGTCGCCGTGCCGCGGTCCTCTCTGGCCCCCGTACGCGTTGTCGACCAGTTCGATCTCCTGGTTCAGCGACGTGTTGTTGTTAACCAGCAGCGCGCAGGTGATGTTCCAGCGGACGGCGGTCTCGAGTTCCGAGAGGTGGTACCAGAAGCCACCGTCACCCGAGAACAACACGACAGGTCGATCGGGGGCGGCCAGCTTGGCGCCCAGGGCCGCCGGCAGTCCCCAGCCCAGCGATCCGGCCGCCCGGATGAACGACTGGTCGGGGTGGTTCAGGTCAATCATGCCGCCGGTCCACATGCCGCTGTGTCCGGTATCGGAGACCAGGATGGCATCGGGCGGCAACAGGCGAGTCAGGTCGGCACAGATCCGTTCCGGACGTAGCGGTACCGCGTCCGATTTGAGCAACGGTCCCATTTCGTCGTGCCAGGCTGCGGCGTAGGCGGACACCTGGTCGCGCCAGGGTTGCCGGATGGCCGCGGTCGAGTCATCGACGATATCGAGCATCTGGCCGAGCACGGTGGCGGCGTCGCCACAGAGACTGGCTCGATTCACGTAGTGCCGGCCGAGTTCCTCGGGGGCGATGTCGAGCTGAATGACCTCGGTATCGAGTGGAGGCACCTGCCAGCGGGCGGTGACCTGGCTGCCGGTGTGGCTGCCGATAAAAAAGACGAGGTCTGCTTCGAGCAGTGCCTGGTTGGTGCTCTTGCGGCAGTAGTGGCCCGGGACGCCGATGTTGAGAGGATGGTTGGCCGGGATTGTGTCCTTGGCGTTCAGCGACGTGGCGACAGGGATGCCGAGTGTTTCTGCCAGTTTCAGGAGTACATCGCCAGCCCCGGAGCTCTTCACGCCACCACCGGCAACGATGACCGGTTTTCGGGCAGCGATCAGCAGCGTGACCGCCTCGGCGAGATCCTCGGGCACGGCAGCACTGCGGATTGCCGGGACGGCGGTGATGTGGGGTTCAAAATGGAACTCGGCATCGAGCTCTTCAAGTTCGATCTCGCCCATGTGACCAAGCAGCTCGATGTGCGTCGGGCCGGGCGTGCCACTGGTGGCCTCGCGGAACGCCTGCCGGATCGTCTCGGGCAGCCGATCGATCGTCTCGACCCGCGTGCTCGACTTGGTGACTGCTTTGAAGAGGCTGAAGTCGTCGATTTCCTGGTAGGTGTGCCGATGCCGCGTGTCGTGGTAGGGGCCGCCGGTGACGGCCACCATCGGCGAGCAGGCGAGGTAGGGGTCTCGGAGCGCGGCGGCGAGGTTCGCGGCGCCGACGCACTGGGCGAAGGTGACACCCGGTCGACCCGAGACTCTCGCGAAACCATCGGCCATGTAGACGGCCGACTTCTCGCTATGGGTCATCACCCGGTCGATTCCCGAGTTGCGGAGTTCCATCTCGGCGAGCGTCTGATTGAGGATCGCCGGTACGAAGAAGACGTGGCTGACCTCGTAGAGGTTGAGTACATCGGCGAGGAACTGGGCACCGGTGAGTCGTGGCATGGGTGTTGGCTTTCAGGAGAATCGCAGATGCAGTCTTCCTATTCGGTTGCCGCGCGGCAAGTGTAGGTCAACCAGGCGTACGGTATCACTTTCGCCACAGACCTTCGTAGCTCACCGATCCGCTATCATGTACGACTGATCCACAGGCCTCTCTCACAGGCGCACAACCGATGGTTTGCCGATTCACTCTTCTGGTCAACATGGCCTTTCTGGTCCTGCCTGGTGGCGTGTCCGCTGCTGACTGGTCCGACAGCTTCTACCAGTTCCGCGTGCCGGTGGAGGTCGAGGCGAAGGCGGTCGGTTGGCAGGTGGTGCCGATCGATGCCGAGCGGATCGTTCGAGAGATCAACCGGGTCGGGCCATTTCGTTTTGACCCCAACTACCTGGCCTTCAACCAGGTCAAGCTGGTCGAAGTGGATGAATCGGGCAACACGATCGGTCGGGCCGTTGATGGAGGCTTCACGCTGGTGGAAAGTGGTCCGGAACTGGCCGGCGACGTGCTGGAGGGCGAGGCTGAGAAGAAGACGATCGATGTGACGCCGGGCCGCTACCACCTGATGAGCTTCACGTCATCGGGCGGCGGCAAGTGTCCGGCGTTGGCCTATGAGCCGATCTTCCCTCCGGGGACACCTCTCAGGAAATACCTCTACCGCATCAGCTACTTCGCCCCGTTGCTGCCTCAGGCCAAGCGGACCCACGACGTGTTGTTTGTGCCCGACGGCAAACAGATGGAACTGCTGGTTCGCGGCCGATTCATCGGCACCATCCACGACCTCAGCGTCCGGACCGCGGAGATTCGGTTGATGGCCAACATCACCGCTCCCGGCATTCACCGTTACCATCTCTACTACCAACCGATGGGCAGCCACCACCTGCAGGTTCCACGTCGTCGTCGCGAGTCGGTACCTGAACCGACGGCGACGCTGCGTTCGATAGGTGCGGCCACCGAATTCACCGGCGATACGAGGTACCGGGTGGGTGATTCGGAATCGGTGCGAACGTGGTTTGCCGAGTCGACGGTCAAGATGACCCGCAAGCGGCGACCGCCGCAGCAGGTTCGCCGTGGCATCCGCGTGACTGCCGCGGCCAACGAATCGCAGTCGTTTCAGTTGGTGCTGACCCCGCGCCGAGCCACCACGCTCAACTCGGTCACGCTCTCGCCCCTGGTCGGTGCGGAGTTGTCGATTTCGATGCGGACTGCGGAGATGAGGCTGGTCGAATACGTCCCGATCAAGACCGGCAGCTACATCACTCCGGCACGCCTGCTCGGCGAGGTCGGTGACCCGCTGCTACCGCTGGATCGCCCCGTGAAACTTGATCCGCTCGACGGCAACCGGGCGGTGTGGATCACGCTGCATGTTCCGGGCGGAACGCCGCCGGGAATCTACCGGGGAACGCTGAGCGTGGCGTTCGAAGACGAGGGGTTGGAGGTGCCGGTGGAACTGGAGGTGTACGGGTTCGAGTTGCCCGAGTTCGCGTCGTTCGGATCGGATATGGGCGGCCAGTATATGGTCAAGCAACTCAATCACCTCGGGAAGTCGCCGCAACGCGTGATCGATTATCACGGGGTCTCTAGCAAGTCCGACATCCTGAAGCTGACCCGCAGCTATTACGACCAGATGGCCAAGTCGAAGTTCTATCCCAAGAACGCTGCGCTGCTGACCGAGATCGGGATGAACTGGACACCGCCACCCAAGGGGTTCAACGTCGATGAACCTGGCAACTTCATCACGCTGAAGGACTGGGACTTCCGAAAGTTCAACGCCGAACTCGATCACTTCATCAACCGCCGTAAGGTCAACAGCCTCTGCCTGCTACATACCAACCCGGTCGCCAGTAACCACTTCAATCACCTGCCCGGCGAACCACTCGACGGCCCCGCCATCGCCTCGCCTCACACGTCGATGGGCTGGCAGACCTGGCGAAAGATGACGATCGTCGCCTACGACAAGGCGAAGACCGAGAAGAACACGATCGAGATCACTCGGAAGCAGTTCGACAACGTGATGATGCAGTTCTTTCGGAGGACCGCCGAGGAGCTCGACAAGCACGGGTGGCTCGACCGTGTCCACGTCCTGATCGACGAGACCGAGAACCCCGGGCGGCTGGCTCACTTCCTGAAACTGCTGAAGTCCGACCCGCTGACGAAACGGATCCGCGTGGTCGCCTGCATGCAGGGGCTGGGCCTGATGGATCCCGGATCACCGGGAAACGAGGGCCTGAAGGAGTTTCCGTTTCCCGACCTGATCGATACGTACTGTCCCGAGATCGATGAGAACTACGACCGGTGGATGCCGTACTACTTCGACGACTACAAGATCCCCCACGATCGGCAGAAACTGTGGTGCTACGTCGTGGCCAGCAGCCGGATCGCCATCGACACGCCCGGAGTGAACAACCGTGTGCTGGCACTGGACGTGTTCCAGCGAGGTGGCAGCGGAGTGCTGATGTGGGAGTCCTTCGGGTGGGATCACCCCTATGGGAACTCGATCAACCCCTGGATCGACCCCTACACCAGACACGCCAACGGTTCACTGGCGTTCTTCTATCCGCCTCGCCGCAAGGCAGGTGCCGACGGCGCCGATTTCACCGTCACGCCGTCGTTGCGGCTGGAGGCGTTCCGCGAGTCGGTCGATGACTTCGAGTATGCCAAGATTCTCGAGGACCTCGTCCAGGCGGGACAGAAGAAATCGATCGACACCAGGGCGGCCGAGCGAACGCTGTCGGACATCAAGCGGTTCTTTCCCGAGAACACCAACTGGTCCCAGAACGCCGCATGGTTGCTGCAACTCCGTGACCGCCTGGCCCGAGAGATCGTGAAACTGAAAGCTCGGCTGTAGACCCGGCTGTTGGTCCGATCCTACCCGCCACCGATATCACGATCGCATCGGTCTGCTATCCTGTGCCGTCAGCTGATCACCCTCGCCACGGAGTCTCTCATGCCCCGTTCGCCCCTGCCCCTGCTCACCATGCTGGCCGTCCTCTTGGCCATTCCTGCTGCCCAGGCCAACAACTGGCCCAGTTGGCGGGGTCCGACGTTCAACGGTGTGGCACCCAAGGGCAGTTATCCGGTCAAGTGGAGTTCCACGGAGAACGTGGCGTGGAAGTTGAAGTTGCCTGGCAAGGGCACTTCGACCCCCATCGTCTGGGCCAACCAGACCATCCTGACCTGCCAGGACGCCAGCGGGAACACGACGTTGGCGTTGGACCGTGCGGGCAAGCAGATCTGGAAAACGACCATCGGCGCGACCACGATCCAGGGCAAGCACAGAAAGGCGAGCGGCAGCAACCCGTCGCCCGTGACCGACGGCAAGTACCTGTTCGTCTATTTCAAGACCGGTGACCTGGCCTGCCTGACCCTGACCGGCAAGCTGGTATGGCAGACGAACCTGCAGAAGGCCTGGGGCAAGGACACCCTGTGGTGGGACCTCGGCACCTCCCCGGTCCTCTCGAAGGACAAGGTCCTGGTGGCGGTGATGCAGACGGGAGGTTCGTATGTTGCCGCGTTCGAGAAGAAGGATGGCGACGTGGCGTGGAAGCATAACCGGAATCTCGAGGCGCCGTTGGAGGCGGCCCAGAGTTACACGACTCCACTGGTACTCAACCGCGGCGGATCCGAGCGGTTGCTCGTGCTGGGGGCCGATCATGTCACGGCTCACGACTGCGAGACGGGCAAGGAACTGTGGCGGGTTGGCGGTCTGAACCCGTCCGGTCAAAAGTACTTCCGCAGCATTTCCTCACCGGTCATAGCCGGCGACCTGCTGCTGGCCCCCTATTCTCGCGGAAGCACCCTGACGGCCATTCGGCTGGGTGGCCAGGGCGATGTGACTAAGTCGCACGTGGCCTGGGTCAATAAGGGAGGTGCCGCGGCTGACGTGCCCACGCCGATCGTGCAGGGCAACCGGGCCTTTGTCTGCAGCGATCGCGGCAAGCTGACCTGCTTGGACGTGAAGACGGGCAAGGTGATCTGGAGTGGCCAGGCCGAGAAAAACCGGACGGCGTTTTCGAGTTCACCGGTGTTGGCCGGGGGGCGAATCTACATCACGCGCGAGGATGGCAAGACCTTCGTGATCGAGTCGGGCGACGAGTTCAAGGTGGTCGGAGCCAACGCGCTGGGTGAGTTCACCGTCGCCACCCCAATCTTCTCGAAGGGCCAGATCCTGCTCCGCACCACCGAGCACCTCTACTGCATCGGCAAGTCGAAGCCGGCGGCTGCGGCCGGCGAATAGCTTCAGCCGAATCCTCATCGAGTGACATCCGTTCCCAAGTTCCTGTGCGATGGCCCGGCTGGTGCCAAGCGAACCATCGCGTTGGCCCATGGTGCCGGTCGTGGCTGGGACAGCCCGTCGCTGGAAGCAATTGCCGGGGGACTGGCGAAGGCCGGGCACCGGGTCGTGCGATTCGAGTTTCCGTATATGGTGAGGTGTCGCGAGGAGGGGACGCGGCGACCGCCCGATCGGCAGCCCGTGCTGCTGGAAACTTGGAAGGCGGTCATCGATGAGTTGGGAGCAGACGGCCTGGTGATCGGAGGCAAGTCGATGGGGGGCCGGATGGCCAGCCTGGTGGCCGACGGGTGCGGTGTGGCGGGGCTGGTCTGCCTGGGCTACCCGTTTCACCCGCCGGCCAAGCCCGAAAAGACTCGCACTGAACACTTGGCCGATCTGGTCACACCGACACTGATGATCCAGGGCGACCGAGATCGGTTTGGCACTCCCGACGAGGTTGCTGATTACGAGTTATCCGATTCGATCCAGCTCGACTGGATGCCGGACGGCGATCATGATCTGGTGCCTCGAAAGAAGTCGGGACGCACGGCCGAGCAGAACTGGTCGCGCGCCGTTGAGAGGATTTGCAGTTTCATCAGTTCGTCGACCAGCTCGCACAAGCAGGCAACCGAGCAGAGACTCGGGTAGACTCCATCGACGGAATCTCCTGCCCGAGTAAAGAACCCGATTTGTGTCCGAATTTCCAACGCCGACCGACGCTCACGCCTCGCCACTCAGCCGGACGGGCAAGTACCTGATCATCGCGACCGCCTTCCTGGGCTGGTTCTTTGGCGGCACGCACATGGCCATCAACGGCCTGGTCATGCGGACGGCGGCGTTGAACCTGCTGGTGGTGGCTGGTGAAGGCGAGCTGACGGACAGCGACCGGGCGACGATTGCGACGATGCGAGACAGGCTCGACATCGACCACGACGGCATCATCGAGACGGATGCGTTTGTGAAGTCGGCGGCTGTTGCTGTCGGCAGCGGCAGGGTGGTGTCGAAGGCCGACCTGATGTCCGTTGGCCTGACGAAGGACCCGGACACGATCAAGATCCTGGGCGTTGCGGGAGACCGGGACGGAGTGATTTCGGACGACGAGTTAGAGCGTTACGTGGTGGAGGCGAGGTTGGGTGGTCGAGCGGGTCGGTGGTTCGGGTTCTACATTTGCGCGTTCTTGTTCGGAGCGGCGTTGGGCGGGTTGGTGTTCGGGCGGATTGGGGACCGGTATGGACGAGCCCGCGGCATGGCCGCGGCGATCACGTGCTATTCGGGCATGTCGCTGCTGGCGTATTTCTCGCAGTCGCCCGAACAGTTGTGGATCGCTCGGTTCATTACGTGCATGGGTGTTGGTGGGATGTGGCCCAACGGCGTGGCGTTGATGTCCGAGGCATGGAAGGGCGTGTCGCGGCCGATGCTGGCCGGAGTCATCGGCACGTCGGCCAACGTGGGCATCTTCCTGACGTTTTGGGCCGGGCGGGTGGTGGGCGTCGACTACGACTCGTGGCGTTGGGTGCTGCTGATGGGTGGTTCGCCAATCGTGTTGGCCGGGATCGTGATCGCCTGCGTGCCCGAATCGCCAAGCTGGATTGCCGATCGGCAGAAGCTGCTTGCCGGAGTCGGCCCAGCTGATGCTGGTGATGTGGTTTCGACGTGGGACGTTTTCAAACCGCGTTTGATCGGAGTCACCCTGGTGGGAATCCTACTGGCGACCGTTCCGCTGCTCGGTGGTTGGGGAGCAACCAACTGGTCGCAGGCCTGGGCCGACAAGGTGGGTTCCGAAATCGGGAACCCCGGACTGAAGGCGGATATCGGGATGGCTCGATCACTGACGGGCATCATCGGCAGTTTTCTGGGCGGAGTGATTGCCAGTCGAGTGGGTCGCAAGCGGACGTACTTCCTGACCAGTGTCCTGTGCCTGATCAGTGCCGAGTTCGTCTACATGTTCCACACGCCCGAGCAGTGGCAGTTCCTGGTCGGATTCGCCGTGCTGGGCTTCTTCAGCGGGATATTCTTCGGCTGGTTGCCGTTGTTCCTGCCCGAATTGTTCGTGACGCGGATTCGGTCGACGGGGGCTGGAGTCTGTTTCAACTTCGGACGGATCATCACCGCCGTGACGGTGTTTGCCGGTGCGATTCTGATCGAGCAGTTCAACGAGGACTACGCGTTATTGGGCAGGATCATGAGCCTGATTTACCTGCTCGGCGCGATCGGCATCCTGCTACTCCCCTCAGGCGTCGGCGGCGAAATCGAGGACTAATCTCATGCGGTTCGCAATTGTGATTGTGCTGATTTCGTGGTTTGCGGTGACCGCCGGGGCGGAGTTGCCGCGTCGGACAGCTTTGGACGACTACGTCGCGAAGGCCGATTCGACCTATGAGTGGAAAGTCGAGAAGTCGGTTGTTGGGAGCGAGGCGACGACGACGATCATCAAGCTGAAGTCTCAGAGCTGGAGGACCCGCAAGGACGTGGATCGTACGGTGTGGGAGCACTGGCTGATTGTCGTCAGGCCGAAGGTGGTCAAGACGAACACGGCGTTCCTGATGATCGGCGGTGGCCGCAATGGGCGTTCGGCTCCGGGCGGGGCCAGCCGGTCAGTTTCGCAGATCGCTGCAATGAGCGGCAGTGTGGTGATCGAACTGAAGGCGATCCCCAATCAGCCGCTGGTGTTTCATGGCGACGGGCAGAAACGCACGGAGGACGATCTGATCGGGTACGCCTGGGACCAGTACCTGAAAACCGGCGACGCCACCTGGTTGCCTCGACTTCCGATGGTCAAGAGCGTGGTCCGCGCCATGGATTGTGTGCAGGAATGGTCGAGCAAGGAGGGTCGGCGGATCGAAAAGTTCGTGGTGGCCGGGGCGTCGAAGCGGGGTTGGACGACCTGGATGACTGGAGCCGTCGATCGTCGTGTGCAGGCGATCGTTCCGATCGTGATCGATGTCGTCAACGTCGCTCCGTCGATCCGGCATCACGCCGAGGTCTATGGTTTCTGGGCCAAGGCGGTCGGGAACTACTACCAGCACAAGATTCTTCAGCGGCACGACGATCCACGCATGCTGCCTCTGTACCGCATCGTCGATCCCTACTTCTATCGCCATCGTCTGACGATGCCCAAGTACATCATCAACGCCGCCGGCGACCAGTTCTTCTGCCCCGATTCCTCTCAGTTCTATTTCGATAAACTCGAGGGTGAGAAGCTGCTGCGTTATGTCCCGAACGTTGATCATGGAGTCAAGACGATCGACGCGGTGACCAGCATGATGGCCTTTTACCAGATGGTTGTCGCCGATCGACCGCGTCCCAATCCGACCTGGACATTCCAGAAGGACGGTTCGATCCGGGTGAGCAGTGCAGTGCGGCCGAAGAAGGTCGTGATGTGGCAGGCCACGAACTCGAAGGCTCGAGATTTTCGGCTCAGAACGATCGGCAGGGCTTTCTCGAGCACGGCTCTGAAGCCAGGGTCGGATGGTTCGTGGGTGGCTCGGATCGATACTCCCACCAAGGGCTGGACCGCGTTTTTTGTCGAGTTGACCTACGACTCGGGCGAAGTCTTCCCGCTGATCGTCTCGACGTCCGTCCGCGTGTTGCCCGTAACGTTGCCGCACAAGGGTGTGGATCTGAAGTTGGTTCCGTATGAGCGGTAACGGCGAGCAGGGTTTCGTTGGGATTGTAATGACGGCTGCGGTCGAGGGGTTGAAACCCTAGAGTCGAGTCTGGGTAGAACAGTCCAGCGCGAGGCATGGTGTCGATGTTTGGAGCGGGCGAGGCGATTCGGATCACGAAGCTCGAGACAGTTTTGGTCGAGCCACGCTGGTTGTTCCTGAAGGTTCACACCGACGCGGGCATCGTCGGGTTGGGGGAACCGGTAGTCGAGGGTCGAGCTCGGACGGTGGCCGAAGCGGTGAAGAAGCTCGAGGAGTACTTGATCGGCAAGGACCCGCGCTCGGTGACTCACCATTGGCAGGCCATGTACCGTCACGCCTTCTATCGAGGCGGTCCGGTGTTGACGAGTGCCATCAGCGGCGTCGACATGGCGCTATGGGACATCAAGGGCAAGGCTTTGGGTGTTCCGGTCTACGAGCTACTAGGCGGACCCACTCGCACCCGGGTCCGCGTCTACGCTCATGCCTCGACCCCCGAAATGCTCCGTCAACGCTCTGCAGAGGGTTTCACCGCCTTCAAGACCGGCGTTTCCACGCACCGTCCGGCTCGGATCATCGAGACGCCCGGTTTCGTGAAGCGGGTCGCTCGGCGGTTCGAAGAACTCCGAGAAGCCGCCGGTGACGAACGCGACATCGCGATCGACTTCCATGGAGCGATCAGTCCTCAGACGGCCAAGCTGTTGATCAAGGCCCTGGAACCGTATCAGCCGATGTTCATCGAGGAACCGGTGCAGTGCCAGAACGTCGAGGTGATGGCCGACATTGCCAGGAGCACTCACTTGCCGATCGCCACCGGCGAACGAATCTTCACCAAATGGGGTTTCCGTGAGCTACTGGAAAAGGGAGCTGCCACGATCCTGCAGCCGGACCTTTGTCATGCCGGCGGGATCACCGAGGTGCGGTTGATCGCCGGGATGGCCGAAAGCCACTATGCGGCGATCGCTCCCCACAACCCCCTGGGCCCGATCTCGCTGGCTGCAGGACTGCAGATCGCCGGTGCGATTCCCAATTTCCTGTGCCAGGAACAGGTGCACCTGGGCGAAGGCTACATCACCGAGCCGTTCGAGGTCCGCGACGGGTACATCGATCTGCCAAAGGGACCGGGGCTGGGCGTTGAACTGGACGAGGACGCCTTGGCCGAGAAGATCGGCCACGACTGGGTGAACCCTGCCCCCTTTGATGCGGACGACGGTTCGGTCGTGGACTGGTGAGGCGACGGGAATCCGCAGGAACAATCCGGGAGTGCTTTGGCCATGAACCGTAATGTGTTGACTTGCTTTGTGCCGGTGTGCCTGTCGATGTGTCTGCCTGCCATGCCAATCGATGCCGAGGAACCATTAGTTCGTTGGCAGACGACCGTCGACCTGGGCCGTGACCGAGGCCAGCCGTTTGGGTCGTTGTTTGAGGCTCGCGACGCGGCCGGGCGGTTGGTTGCCGGTGCGGGTTTCGAGGAGATCTACAACACGCGGTTTCGCGGCAACCGGCACACTGTGCAGTTCTTCGTCCGCCCGGCCGAGCGAGCCGGCGAGTTCCAGATCGAGCGGCTGCCGTTCCCCGACATGGGGACAGGCGTCTACCTGTTTGAACTCGACGGGCAGGTGCATGCCTGGACCAGTGGCGGCGGCAACCGGGTCAAGCGATGGGACGCGGCTCGAGGTGCGTGGGAGTCGAAGCTGGAAGTTGTTGGCGGCTTGAGCAGTGGCGACGGCGTGATGCGAGTCGGTCGCGGGTTGCTGGTGTTTCGCAACAGCCGGGCGACGTTCGACGGTCGCGAGATTCTGAAACCACCCGCTCGGGGCCGTTACTACAATTTCTACTACGCCCTGGGGCACCTCTGTTTCTACTTCACCGATCGCGAAGCGGCCGAGCCGCTGACTCGGATCATTGCCTGCAAGTGGAACGCGGAAGACGCAGGCGTGATCGATGTATCAGACGGCGTGGTCTTCGATGCGAAATACGTCGGGGCGACTCCGTTTGCCTGGGGTCAATACGGTGGTGAGGCTTTGACGGTGACCAACCAGGGAGGCGTTCATGCGTTCGACGGACGGAGATGGCGGACCTTGCTGGAAGCCAACAACCAGGTCAGCTACCAGGTCTACTCGTTCCTGAATATCTTCGACCGGGCGTTGCTGGCCCAGTACCCGACCGGCCACCTGTTCGAGTACCGCGGTGGGACCGAGTTGAAGCACCTGGACGGCTACCCGCCGCGTTTGCCGGGCGTATCGAGTCGAGCTCGGGAGGCTCAGACGACGGCGATCTACCGAGGCGAGATGTTCGCCGGTGTGTGGCCGTGGGCGGAGTTGTGGCGATACGACCACGACGTGGATCGCTGGTCGTCGATGGGTCGAGCGTTCACTCATCCCCGGCTGACCGACAAGCAGGTGCATCCGTACGAGCAGCACACCGAGCGGTTTCGGCTGGTCACCAATCACTGGGGCCAGCGGATCACCGGGATGGTATCGATCGGCGACTCGTTGTTCCTGTCCACTTCGTCGAAGGGGACTGGCCGGTGGCTCGAAGAGTACGATTTCCTGAGCGAGGCCGAGCGTCGTGAGTACGGTACGGTCTTGAAATTGAGCATGCCCGGTCATCTTTCGGCCGTCATCTCGTGGACCGGAAAGCCTTTGGCACTCGAGTTCCTTGTCTTTGCCGACCGGCTGCTGATCCGACAGGATGGTCGTGAGATTGGCCGTTCAAAGTTTGTCCCGAGCGACGCGAAGCGATTGCGGAGTTTAAAGACGACTCGAGGCCAAGGCATTTTCGGTCCGTTGAGGGGTCGTTGGTTGCCGGGTTCTTGAAACCTTGGGTCGTACGCTGGTAACCTGTTCAGCTTCCCATTCGCCTTGGTGTTTGACCGGAGACTTCCCGTGCGACCTGTCGCCCTGCTCCTCGTGTTGCTTTGGGCCAGTGTGGTTCATGCCGAAAACTGGGCCCGTTTCCGAGGCCCGGACGGCCGCGGCATCAGCACTCAGAAGGGTCTGCCTGTCACCTGGACCGACAGCGACTACACGTGGAAGACGGCGCTTCCCGGCCTCGGTCATTCGTCACCGTGTGTCTGGGGCAACCACGTCTTCGTGACGTCCGCCTTAGACCAGGGTGCCACTCGGCTGGTGCTGGCCGTGGATGCGGTGAGTGGCAAGGTGTTGTGGACCGACAAGTTGGTCTCAAGGACTCACAAAAAACATTCGCTCAACAGCTACGCATCGGGCACACCGGCGAGTGACGGCAAGCGTGTCTATGTGTTGTTCAGCACGAACGAGGCGACGGTGGTTCGAGCGTACGATTTTTCCGGCAAGGTGTTGTGGCAGGCGGATCTTGGCAAGTTCTACAACCAGCACGGTCATGGTTGCGGCACGTCGCCGATTGTCTGGAACGACACGGTGATCGTGGCCAGCCAGCACGATGGTCCATCGGTGATCGCCGGTCTGGACGCTGCCACGGGCACAATCCGCTGGAGTTCTCCGCGGCAGGTCAAACTGACGGCTCATTCGACACCCGTGATCCTGGAACGCGAGGGCCGGACGCCCCAGATGTTCATCAGCAACACCGGCGACGGCCTGGCCAGTTTCGATCCTCGAAACGGCAAACTGTTGTGGCGAGCCAACCTGTTCACGTCTCGAGCGGTCAATTCGCCCGTCATCGCCGGCGACCTGGTGATGGCGATCACCGGCGGCGGCGGTAGTGGTAAGCAGTTGTTTTCTGTATCGGTCGACCAGGTGGGTGAAGTGGGTGCCGACCAAGTGGTCTGGTCGGGCGACCGCAACCTGCCGTATGTCCCGACTCCGCTGGTCTTCGACAAGTTGCTCTACTTCTGGTGCGACAACGGAGTGGTCAGTTGCCTGGAGCCGAAGACGGGCAAGGCGATTTGGACCGAGCGAGTGGGGGGCAAGTTCTGGGCCAGCCCGATTTCCATCGACGGCAAGATCTACAACATCAGCGACAAGGGTGAGGTGACGGTGCTCGCCTCGGGTACCACCTTCAAGGTGCTCGGCCGGACCCAGATCGGCGAACCCGTGCATGGGACTCCGGCGGTGGCCGGAGGCCGGATGTTCGTGCGTGGATTCGAGCACCTGTATTGCCTGACGGCGAAATAGGCTGATCTGGCGGCGATCTGCCGGCGACCAGGCGGGTACAAAACTGCTGCTGACCTGAACGGTGCGACTGATCTACAATCCGCTACCTCGGTCTGTGGATTGCGGAGTCAAAAGAATGTGTCGTTCTGCATGCGTGTTGCGGGTGTTGGCCGGATTGTCTTGTGTGGCGCTGAGTGTTTTGGGCGGTTCGCGAGTCGTCCTGGCCGAAGATTCACCTCGGGCCAGCTTCATGCTCGAAAAATTCAGTCCGTTGCAGGCGGGTGTCGAGTACGAACGTCCCGAAGCGTCGGACGTGAGCCAGTGCAGCGTGGCGGTTGACCGTGGTCGAAAGCACACCGGTTGGAAGGTGATGGGATCGTCGGGCCAGGTGCTGCGACGGTTCCTGGACACCAACGGCAACAGCCTGGTTGACGAGTGGCGTTATTTTCAGAACGGTGTAGAGGTGTATCGCGACATCGATTCGAATCACAACGGCAAGGTGGACCAGTCGCGGTGGTTGAACACGGGCGGTTCGCGTTGGGGTATCGATACGAACGAGGATGGTCGGATCGATTCATGGCGTCGGATTTCGGCCGAAGAAGCCAGCCGAGTGGCTGTCGAGGCGATGGTGCGGCGTGATGTGGCATTGCTGCAGACGGTCCTGATCAACCGACAGGACACCACGGCGTTGGGCATCACAGCGAAGATCGAAACGTCGCTTTTGGCGGCCGTGGCCGACCCGACCCAAAAACTTGCCAAGATGTCTACTTTGGCCCCCGGCACACGTTGGATCCGATTTGATTGCTCGCAACCGGGATTGATTCCCAGCGACGAGGGCAAGGCGTCGGTTGATCTTGAGGTGTACGAGAGTGCATTGGCGATCATTGATGCGGGTGGCAAGAGCGGCCTGATGCAGATTGGTGAACTGGTCAAAGTGGGGCAGGTCTGGAAGTTGACCTCGATCCCGGTCCCACTGGTTGGCGATACGGTGCAGGTGACTGCCGGCGGCGTGTTGCTGCAGCCGGTGATTCCGAGTGTCACGGTGGGTACTCCGGGCGTCTCGCCCGCGATGCAGAAACTGCTCGATCAACTCCGGAACATCGACAATTCTCCTCCCGCCGCCGGATCGAATCGCGGCAGCCTGGCCACGTATCATTCGCGTCGCAGCGATGTATTGCGCGGCCTGAGCCTTGGGGCTTCGACTGTTTCGGAACGGGATCAATGGGGTCGCCAGTTGATCGACAGCCTGACGGCATTGGTGGAGTCGGGCGTGTGGCCCGAGGCGTTGAGTCGATTGGCGGCCGAGGAATTACGGCTGAAGCAACGGAGTCCGAAGTCGGCGTTGGTGCCTTTTGCGAGTTACCGTCACCTGCTGGCTCGTTACAGCCAATCGGTGCAGGCGACGACCGACGTGTCGGCTCAGTCCAAGATCCAGCAGCAGTGGTTGGTCGACCTGGAAGGGTTTGTCGCCGGTTATCCATCGGCCGAAGACACGCCCGAGGCGATCTGGCAGCTGGGGACGGCTCACGAATTTGCCGCTCGAGTCGACAATGCCAAGACATGGTATTCGAAACTCGCTCGGCAATACGCCAAGACAGCTGCCGGTCAGCGAGCGACCGGAGCGTTGGTGCGTTTGGATCTAAAGGGCAAGCCGTTTGTGATCGCCGGCAGGAACCTGGCCAACACGTCGGTCAGCAGCAGTGCCTACCGGGGCAAGTGTTTGTTGGTGGTGTACTGGGCGACGTGGTGCAAGCCGTGCACCGAGGAGCTGCCTGCACTGCAGTCTCTGTACGCCGAATATCGCGGTCGCGGATTCGAAATTCTGGGCGTGAATCTGGATCTGGACCGTGCACCAGTCCCCGCCTACATCTCGGCTCACCGGATCACCTGGACAACGTTGCACGAACCCGGCGGTCTCGACAGCCGATTGGCTCGGCAACTGGGAATCCTGTCCCTGCCGACAATGGTGCTGATCGATCGACGGGGCGTGGTGGTCAGTGCCGAAACGACCGTAGCGGATTTGAAGACCGAGTTGCCCAAGCTGTTGGGCACTCCGACGCGAACCGCGTCTCCCTGAGCTTCTTTACTCCACGGCCGTCTCTTCTCAGGATAGGCTCCATGGCTCAACCGGGTTTTCTGAAGGGCATCGAGAACAGTGTCCGCGGCATGGTGAAGCGTGCGGTGATCAGTCATCACCGTCGTGGTGACACCGTGCTGTTCAGCGACACGACGTTGCGTGACGGCGAGCAGATGCCCGGCGCGACGCTCGAACCCGAAGACAAGCTGCGGATTGCTCGGGCGCTCGAAGCGGCTGGAGTCCATTCACTGGACGCCGGTTTTCCGGCGTCGTCCCAGGCCGACATCGAGGCGATCCGGTTGATGGTCGGCGTGATCAAGGGGCCGGTGCTGACGGCGTTGTGTCGGACGGTTCGAGGCGACATCGACGCGGCCGAGGAAGCTCTATCAGACAACCCGCGGCACAAGCGCGGGGTGAGCCTGTTTTGTGGAACCAGCCCGCTGCACCTGGAGCACAAGCTACAGAAGACTCAGGCCGAAATTCTCGACCTGATCACCGACACGGTTGGATACGCCAGCCAGAAGTTCGACATCGTGGCATTCAGCCCCGAAGACGCCAGCCGGACCGAGCCGGAGTTTCTTGTCGAGTGTTACAAGGTGGCGATCGATTCCGGTGCGACGACGATCGGGTTCCCCGACACGGTTGGCGTGATGACTCCGGAAAAGGTCCACGACATCATCCGTTACATCCAGGAGAACGTTCCGAACATCGAGCGGGCTCTACTGGCCGTCCACTTCCACAACGACTTGGGCCTGGCTGTCGCCAACACGTTGGCGGGGATCCAGGCGGGTGCCAACGTGGTGCAGTGTACGGTGAACGGGATTGGCGAACGAGCGGGCAACGCGTCGCTCGAGGAAGTCGCCATGGCACTGCACCTGAACGCGGATCAGTACGGCGTGAAGATCCAGGTGGACACGACGAAGCTGTACGAATTGACTCAATTGGTTGCCGACCTGACCGGCATTGGTCTTTCGCCAATGAAGCCCATCGGTGGCGACAACATTTTTGCGACCGAGGCGGGGATTCATCAGGACGGGTTGCTGAAGAACCCGGACACGTACCTGCCGTACCGTCCCGAGGTGGTTGGTGCGAAGGGAATTCGGCTGGTGCTGGGCCGTCACAGCGGCCGCCGAGCGGTGGCTCATCGGTTGAGCGAGTTGGGGATCGAGTTGAGTGACGAGCAGGTGTTGAGAGTGCTCGAGGAAATCAAGGACGTTCCCAAGGGTGTGACGATCGATGACGAGTTGCTGGCAAAGTTGGCCGCCGGTTCGGCCGCTTGCGAGTAGTCGGTCAGCTCAGGATTTCGCCAATCGCCTGTCCGCCATCGACGATCTTCAGCGGTCGACCGCCGGGCGTAAACAGTTCCTTGTCGGCGTCGATCTTCATGGCCCGGCAGATGGTCTGGAACACGTCTTCGACCGACACGGCTCGATCGACGACTTCCTGTCCGTTGTTGCTGGTTTTTCCCAGCACACTGCCGCCTCGGATCCCCGCACCGGCCATCAGCATCCCGAAGCTCTTTGCCCAATGATCCCGGCCGGGTGCGGGCGTCTTGGTGTTGACCTTGGGCGTGCGCCCGAATTCTCCGGCGACGATCACCAACGTGCGTTCGAGCAGTCCACGTTGTTTCAGGTCACGCAGCAGGGCGGCAACGGCTCGATCGACTTCAGCGGCGGCCGTCTTGATCCGGGTGAACAGGCGGTTGTGCATGTCCCAGCCGCCCTTGCTGACTTCGACAAACGGGACGCCCGATTCGATCAGCCGCCGTGCGACGAGTAGTCCCTGTCCGAATCGGTTCTTGCCGTAGGCCAGTTGTCGGGCTTCGGGTTCGGAATCGAGTTTGAAGGATTTCAGTTTGGGCGACGTCATCAGCCGGCGTGCTCGTTCGTAGAGCACGCGGTGTTCCTGGACCAGCGCGGCGGCTCCGGCATCGGAGAGTTCGGCGTCCTGAGCGGCCAGAAGTGCCAGGCGGCGTGAGACCTGGGGCGAGGGGAGCGGGGTGGCGACGTTGGCGGGCAGTGAACCGGCTCGATTGACGATGAATGGGGCGACGTTGACGCCGAGGAAGCCGCTGCTGAGTGTCTTGCCGATGCTGACGAAGTTGGGGAGATCGGAGTTGGGGTCGCCCAGTTCGCCGGCGACGACCGATCCGAAGTTCGGGTGCTTTTCGGGTCCGCCCATGCGACGGCCGGTGTGCAGATGGTAGGTGCCACGAGCATGAGCGGCTTCGTTGCCGACGATCGAACGGATGATGGCGACGTCGCCCAGCGACTTGGCTAGCTTCGGCCAGTGTTCGGCAATCGAGACGCCGGGCAAAGTCGTCTTGATGGCCTGTGTCGGACCACCGTTCTTGGTGTCCGGCTTGGGGTCCCAGGTCTCCATCTGGCTGGGGGCTCCGGCCAGCCAGACCAGGATGCAGGATCGTTGCTGTTGCTTGAGTTGTTCGGCGCAGAGCCCCAGGGGAGCCAGGAGCGAAGCGACCGAGAGTCCCAGGGCCTGGCGTCGCGAGACGGGCAGATGGCCGATGCCGTTGGTCGGGCCATTGGTGGAAATGGACTGGTGAGTGTGGGGCATGGACTGTCCGATGGTCGTGGCGTGGTCTGGGCTGAGGGTCAGCGTTTGGTGAGGAATTCGGTCGAATTGACCAGCACCCACAGTAGGTCGTCGATGGCTTCGGAGCGGTTGGTGACGTCTTGCAGGTGTTTTCGTCCGCGAGTGAATTCGCTGTCGGTGGGTCGTCGGGCGAGGATGGCGAGGTAGAGTTGTGTGATCAGCCTGCGAGGCTGTTTGATGGCGAGCAGTCGTTTCTTGAGTTGGCCGGATTTCAGTTTGTTCTGCAGCGTGGGGTTGTTCATCAGGAACAGGGCTTGCTGGACGGTCCCTTCGATGTCTCGTTGAGGTGTCGACGGATCGTGCCGGAACGCTCGGTCGATGGCCGTCCCGATATTGCGTTCGGGACCGGTCAGTCTGAGCACGCTGGCTTTGACCTGATCCGAGTTGAGTCTCATGGGTCGGACGGCGGTGAACCGATCTTCTTCGTCATCGATTGTCTGGATGTCTCGCTGGTAGGCTTTCGAGTTCATGAGCAGTCGGAAGACCCAGCGGGGGTCGAAGTTGCGATAGCGAAAGACGGCGGCGATGCGGTTGACGACCGAGGGATGCAGGCATTCCTGGTCGGGTCCCAGGCTGTCGATGGCGTAGAAGCCATCGCCGACCAGTTCGTTCCAGATGCGATTGACGAACGAGCGAGCGAACCAGTAGTTGTCCTGGTTGTAGACGAGGTAGGCAGCGATGGCGACACGTCGTTGGTGGATGGTGAGTTTGATGGGTGGTTTTTCGCCGAGCAGGAACTTGGGCTGCATTTCGGTTTTTTTCGACGGGTCATCGAGGTTGGGCATGTAGTATTTTCCGCCCGAGAAGAAGGCGGCGAGTTCGTGGAACTGTTCGCGTTTCCAGTTATCGAACGGATGGTCGTGGCATTCTGCGCACTGGATGCTGATGCCCATGAAGAGTCGAGCGGTCTGAGCGGCCAGGAGTGGTGGTTTGTTTTCGTAGGCGAGCACAAAGTTGTTCTGCCCGGTCTTCTGGCTCCAGTCGTTCTTGTCTTTCTTCTTCTCCTTGTCGCGTACCGGCATGGCCGATACGAGTTCGGCGACGATTTTGTCCCAGGGCGTGCCTGTCTTGAACTGTTTGGTCAGCCAGTTTTCGAGTGCTTGCGGGTTGGTTCGGTTCCGGTTGGCGGTGGCTTCAAAGAAGATCACGTCCTTCCAGTAGCGGGCCCACTTGCGTGCATACGGTTCGGTGGCCAGCAGTCGGTCGATCAGCTTGGGTCGTTTCGACGAGGTCTTGTCGGCGACGAACGTGTTGATTTCTGCGATTGAAGGTGGACGTCCGACGAGATCGAGATGGACTCGGCGAACGAATCGTTCGTCGTCGATCAGCGGAGCGTAGGAACGGTCGCGGCCGACTCGGTATTCGAGCGACCGATCGAGGTCGTAGGAGGTGTAGCGGAGGTTGCTGCCGGCACGGCGAACGGGCATCGAGTTGCGGATGGCGGACAGGAATTTCTGCTTGTCGGCGACGGTTTTCAGCGGTGGTAGCTTGATCGCCCTGGGTGCCGGTTTGGCCTTGCGAGTGGACTTGCGGACCCGGGTGGTTTTCTTGGTCTGTGCGAGGGTGTTGGTCGAGCACAGACACAGCATCGCGCAGGCCAGCAAGGCGGTCAGACGGGGCATGCGTGGGTGTCCCGGGCGATAGGTGTGCGAGGAGAGAGTGAACAGTTGCCTGCAGTTGGATTATACGAGCGTCGCTTCTGGATCGGCAAGACGGCGCTATTGACTTGTGGACCTCTGCCGAGCAAGACGTAGGGATTGGAGGACGATGCAGGATGCCGCTGGATAATCCGGACGAGTTGTTTGACGTGGTCGATGCTCGGGATCGGGTGATCGGGCAGGCGACTCGTGGCGACGTCCATGCCCGTGGCCTGCTGCACCGGGCGGCTCATGTGTTTGTGTTCAATTCCAGTGGCCAGCTGCTGTTGCAGCAACGTTCGGCCACGAAGGACGCATATCCGCTGTGCTGGACCTCATCGTGTTCGGGGCACCTGGATTCGGGAGAAACCTACCAGGCGGCTGCGATTCGCGAGTTGGGCGAGGAGGTGGGATTGGCGGGTGAGGTCGAGTTCCTGGTCAAGTTGCCGGCTGGTCCCGAGACATCCAACGAGCACACCGCGTTGTTTCGGCTGGTGTGTGACGAGCGACCGAATCCGGATCCGACGGAGGTGGCCGACCTGAGGTGGGCGACGGTGGAAGAGTGGCAGTGTGAGTTGCAGGAAGCTCCCGAGCGGTTCGACCCGCCGTTTGGCGTGTTGTTGGAGTGGTACGCTGGTTTCGAAGCAGGCCGCGGCGATCCGCATCGCGGGTTCCGAAGGTTCTTGCCTCATATGGCAGTTGCCCTGCTAATGGGCTTGTGCGTGTTCGTGGGGATCCTCTGGCCCGGTTGGGTTCGGCGAGACGTGGCTCGTGAGCTGACTGAAACGGCGAGAGTATTTGGTGGGCTTGAGGAGGACGCGTGGTCGGTGGTGTTCAGTCCGGACGATCGCCGAGTGGCATCGACCAGCGGAGCGAAGGTGGAATTGCGTTCGATTGCGAGCGACCCGTCGACGTTGTTTCTGGAAGGCCATTCGGAAGCGGTGTTGGGAATCGCGATCAGTCCGGACGGCCGGACGTTGGCCTCGGCCGGCGAGGACACGACAATCCGGCTGTGGGACACCGATTCGGGACGTGAGTTGATGTTGTTGGAGGGCCACACCGACTGGGTCACGGCGGTGGATTTCAGTCCTGATGGGAAGCAACTGGTGTCGGCCAGTCGCGACTACACGGCCCGATTGTGGGATGTCGCGACGGGCGAGTTGGCGAGGTCGTTCCGGGCGAAGAACGGGTATGTGCTTGATGTCGATTTCAGTCCTGACGGGAAGCAGATTGCTACGGCATCGTCCTTCCGTCCGTTCAACGTGGGAGGGACGCTCATCACGTTGGAGGAACCGGGTGAAATCAACCTGTGGAACCTCCGCACTGGTGAGCAGTTGTTGTCGCTGAAGGGGCACACGTCTGCGATCCTGAGAACGGATTTCAGTCCTGACGGGAAGCAGCTGGTGTCGGCCAGTCGCGACCACACTCTCAAGCTGTGGGACGTCGGCACGGGCCGCGAGCTCGGCACATTGGTCGGCCACACGGGTGAAGTGATCTCGGTCGATTTCAGTCCGGACGGTCGCCGGCTGGTGACGGCCGGCCGAGACGACATGGTCAGGTTCTGGGATGTCGCGACAGCCGAGGAATTGCTGACGGTGGATGCCAGTGACACGGGGGCCTTTTGCGTGAAGTTCAGCGCCGATGGGCAACGGTTGGCGGTTGGAGGGTTCTATCTGGTGAGTGTGTGGGATCTTGGATTGCTGAGACGGTTGGAGTAGTTGGATGTGGACGGTGCGGGGTGGGGGCGTGTGTGGCCGATCCAGTCCCGATCAACGGTCGGTGCTCAGTGCACCGCGGTTCCGTCCGACGATCGATTGCCATTGCTGGTCGTACAGATTGGCGTTGTGTCCATTGGTGGCTTGTGCGGGCAACCAGACATTGGGAAGCAAGGCTTCGAGCAGGTCCAGCGAATCGCCGTAGGCAGCCAGGTCGCCATCGCTGGCGGCCAGATCGTCCAGCAGTTCTTTTGTCAGGCGACGGTTGTCGATCTTGACGAGCAGTCGTCCCGAGACCAGGGCCGCCTTGTTGCCTCGCCAGAACCGGTAGGCGACCGTGGCAGGTCCGCGGCCGTTGAGGCTGATTGCGGTCATCGGGAAGTCGGATTGTCCGTCGAGTGTCGAAGCCATCACAAAACGGGTGTCGCGGGGAAGTCGATCGCGCAGCTGTCGCATACCGTCCTGCCGCACGACCACGGGACACTTGAACTTTTCGATCATTCGGCCCAATCCTCCGGTCGACATGGGTGACGAGGATGTGAGCAGTACGGCGGCGACGCTGTCGAGTGACTGATCGAGGTCAGCGAGTCGTTGTTCGAGGAATTCGACGAGGCCAGCTCCACCGGGTGCGTCGAAGACGTACCAGCGGTTGTTATCATTGAGCACATGGACGGCGTAACCTTTGAACTCGCCCAGGTAGTACAGTCCGGGCAGAATGGTGCGAGGCGTTCCGTCGAGGAAGTCCATTCCGTCGGCGGAGTAGCGATCGACAAGCTGCTGCATTTCCCGGATGCCGTCGTTCAGCATTCTCTGCCACTGATCACTCGTCACCTCGGCACTGACACCCGGGCTGTCGGCCGGACTGGTTGCCATCGCACGTTGAGCACTCGCGGGACCCTCGCCCACCTGCGGGTGACCTGGCAGCAGGATGTCTGGAGCAGGCAGTTCGAGCAGTTTTTTCAGGGTGGCCAGATAGTCGGCGGCATTGGAGCGGTAGCGAGGCGAGAGGTATGCGCCGTAGGTGCCCAGGTCGCCGCGAATACTCTGGATGGTGTCGCCACTGAAGAGGATCCGTCGACCGTCGCGTTCGATCAGGAAGCAGAGGCTTCCGGGCGTGTGTCCGGGTGTCCCGATGACCTGGAACTGGACGTCACCGCAGTGAATCGTCTCGCCTCCGACAAGTTCCACATCGACTTCGGTCGGATGCGTCTGGATGTCGGGCATGTCGTATGTCGAGAAGAGAGCTTCGGGTGGTCCGCCGGCCCGAAGAATGTCGCTGTCGGCTCGGCCGGCATGGACTAGGGCACCTGTGAGTCGTTGCAGGTACATGGCTCCGAGGATGTGGTCGCCATGGGCATGGGTCAGCAGGATTTTCTTCAGCCGTCCGGGATTCAGTTGCAGGAATTTCATCTGCTGCATCAGGGATTGGCAATCCGATTCGAGCCCGGAATCCACCAGCACCAGTCCATCGGACGTCTCGACGACATAGGCCACCGACGGGGCGAGTCCGCCGAGCAGGTGCACTCCCTTGAGCAGCGTCATCGGCCGCCGTCTCAGAACCGGGTCTGTTTGAACCACCGATTCCGGAGTCAGTTTCCAGATGACGATGCCGCACGCCAGCAGGCTCATCAGCCCCAGCACCGCCATGGTACGGCTGCCGCGATCCTTGGCGTGGAGGGCATCGATTCGATTGTGCTGAGTCATGAGCGGTGTGGCCGGTTCACTGTTTCGTCGTCGAGTCGGGTTCGACGACCTTGTGCAACGTGTTGATCGCCGGATTCTCGATCACTTGGCGAATGCCACTGGGCCAGCGGATTTCGATCCGCTGAACCTGTTCGCGTTTTCCGAGTCCGAAGTGGACGGTTCGCGAGTGCTGCGACAGGTAGCCTCCGGCCGATTGCACCAACCGGATCATGGTTTCGTCGCCGGTATGAAGAATGACTTGGGCTCCGATGGCGTCGCGGTTGCTGCTGGTGCCCTGCAGTTTCAGGGCCAGGTAGCCGTTCCCCTGGTCAAACTCGTTCTTGAAGTAATAGGGGATGTCGTTGAAGTTGTTGGTGATGATTTCGAGTTGGCCATCGCCATCAAAATCGGCTGCAGCGGCACAGCGTGAGCTTCGAACGGAATCACGGTTCTGGATCTGCTTGTCGTGGTAGTGGCCTTGGACGGGCGGTTCGATGCCGCGGGCCTTGGCATGATCCGAGTAGGTCCCGTCGCCGTTGTTGAGCATCAGGTAGTTGGGCCAGTAGTAGAACGGGAATCCCATCCCGGATGCGATGAAGATGTCCTGGTGTCCATCGTTGTCGAAGTCACCGACCGAGATTCCCCAGGGCCAGAGAGTCTCGAGTCCGACCGGTTCCGAGAGTTCTTCGAATGTTCCATTGCCGGTTGCTCGGTAAAAGGCATTTCCGAACAACACTTCGCCATGTTTGAAGGCCAGGGTGTCGGCCCAGCGCTCCTCGGTTTTGACCAGCTTGTTGTCCTTCTGTTTCATGGGCCCGAAGATCGACCGAAACTTCTTCTGCTCAGAATCGGTGGCCAGTTTCAGTGAGCCGTGGTTGAGATCGAGGCCCATCCACATGTCCGAGTGCATGTCGACGATCAGGATGTCGAGTTTTGAGTCGTTGTGTGCATCGAACACCTTGACACCCATACCGCCCCAGGAGGTTCGTCCGAGAGTTGCCAGGGTGACATCGGTGAACTTGGCGTTGTCGTTGCGATACAGCTGAGCGCGTCCGAACATGCAGGCGACGACGACATCCTGATCGCCGTCGTCGTCGAAGTCGAAGACCGCCACATCGCTGCTCCAGCCACGTCCTTCGAGTCCGACCGACTTGGTGACATCCGTGAACGTTCCGTCTCCGTTGTTGCGGTAGAGGATATTGTCTTCCTTGGCACTCTGGATCACCGCATCGAATCCATCACCTCCCTTTCCCCGAAACGTCTTACTGGTCGGGTTGATGTCGTCGAGTGTCCAATCGGCGGTGTGGAGCACGTACAGGTCGAGCAGACTGTCGTTGTTGTAGTCGAAAAAGATTGCCGTCTGCGAATGGCCGACGTGTTCGAGACCAGCTGCCTTGGTCACGTCCTTGAGGACTCCGCCACCCTGATTTTCGTAGAAGACGTTGCCACCACGCGTGCTGGCAACGAACAGGTCTTGATCCCCATCGTTGTCGACGTCGGCAAACGTGCCTCCCACGCAGACTCGATCCGCCAGCCCGACGCCGACCTTTTCGGTCACGTCTTCGAACGTGCCGTCGCCGCGATTGCGGTACAAGGCATTTGAGCCGAGTTGGTTCAGAAAAAACACGTCCTCGTGGCCGTCTCCGTTGTAATCGGCAATCGAGACACCGCAGCCATGGTCATAGAGATTGATCTTGAACGTGGTGCCCGATTCGTCGGGAAGGAACCCCATGTGAAAATCGAGCCCGGATTCTCGAGCGATATCACGAAAGCCTGGGCGTGTGGTGTCGGCCGTGTCGGTGGGTTGGTTGGGCATGTCGGCGGCATCGTCACCGCCAAACCACCACGCCAAGCTGACTCCGGCCAGGACCACGATGGCCGCCGCGATACCGACCCAGGATTTGTCACCGCCAAACGGCCCGGAGGGCTGAGTCGGAGTCGTACTGTCGGTTGTCGTGTCCGAGTCCCCCTGGTGGGGATTGGGATTGCCTGTCTGGTTCATTTCGTATCCGTCTTTCTCTGGTTGTGAGATTACGAATCAGCCCGATGGAGTGTGAAAACGCGTAGCCGCAATCCGGCTCCATGTCATCCAATCCCGTCTACGAATCTGTTGCCACGATCGTTGCACAAAACTGTCAGTTGCCGGGACGCAAGGTACCTGAGATTTGCGAACTGGCTGATGGGCAGCCGTCTTGAAAGTCCTGAAGGTTGGCAACCGAATGCGATAGATCCTGGTGGCGCCAAGCTTGTGGCTCTTTTCGATTTTCCATCGCGAGGATGTGGATTGGTGCCGATTCAGGGTGGCTCCGATTTGTCGTTGCTTGAGACTTTTGTGGACGACCGTGTTCAGTTGTCCGGCATCGGATTCTTCGTCGATCCAATACTTCAGGTCTTGCTGCGGTTCTGCTCGATCTCGGCCCGTCCGCGAGCGTTCGTAGTAATAGACATACTCGTAGGCCGGATGCCCACCCTGGATGGGGCCAGCCAATTCGACGGACTGTCGATCGCAGTCTCTGAGCACCCAGCGGGCGACATCGCGTCGTTGTCGGAAGGTCAACCCATACTGTCCCTGCGGGTTGGCGAGATCGTCGTCGAGGAAGTTGTTCCAGGACGACAGGAACAGCACATGCGACGTGGCGATGGTTGCCAGCAGGCCACCGGCCAGGATCCGGGTCGGTTTCCGATTGGCGTTCAGGAAACGGCCGATGGTCGACGCGGCGAGTATCACAAGCACGGGCAGTGCAATGAGCAGGTGTTCTGGACGCACCTCGGGTTGGTAGATCAGCCCGCCTATCAGGGGCAGGACAATCCACAACCACAGCAGTCCGATGTCGTGTTGTGGGCGGGGTGCTTCCGAGTCGGCCGCCCGTACCCGCAGGGCTTTCGGTGCAACGAAACAGGACGCAGCAGCGGTGACGATCATCAGCAGGCCGCTTGCAGACACGAGTCCGCGTTGCCAGCCAGGGAAGTACTGGGGCAAGTCTTGCGGATTGGCCGCGAACCAGTACTCGAAGCTGCCGCTGTGCAACAGCGATTGCAGGGTGTTGATTTCGTCGAGAATCGACCTCAGGAGATTGGACTTTCCACTGAGAATCGACAGTGAATCCCGGAATTCGACCCAGTCTCCGATGTGATGAAACGCCACCCAGGGTGTCCAGGTCGACAATCCGAAGCAGACTCCGGTGATCACCGGCAGCCAACCCACCCGTTGTCGTCCGATCCAGATCACGACGGCCAACCAGGCCGTAGCCGCCAGTCCGGAAAAGTGAATCTGAGGCAGCAGGAAGCCGAGGATCAGCATGCGAATCAGCCGCCCACTGCCTCCTTGGGACAGCCACGTCAACGACAGGCCCACCAGCCACAGACCGACGAGGCCCAGGCAGCTGCCCGACCACATTTGGCGCGAGTAGACGACAGCCCAGGGCGAGCAGGCCAGAAGCAGCCCCGCGGCGAATCCGGCCCGGCGCCCAAACAGGCGACCGGCAAGCCGATAGGCCAGGTAGACCGACCAGATGTTCAACATCGCCACCAGGACGACTCCGGTCAACGGATGCCAAACGAGCTGGTTGGGCAGCGACAACAGGTAAATGAACAGTGACGAGCCTCGGACTCCTTCAACCAGCGAACCGGCCAACGGCCAGCCGGTGCCGGGTGTCGAGGCAACCAGCAGGTTGGCCGTCAGGCCGTCACCAGCCATCGCGTTCGTCATCGCAACCAGGTCGAGTCGCGACAACCTCAACACGGTGGCCAGCATAAGGATCGCGATCAATCCCCACGGAATGCGACGGCCACCATCGTCTGTTTCGATGGTTGAGGTGGAGGTCATTGGCCGGGGCCGTTCTGTTTCGCCTGTTTCTTGGATGCCGTCACCGTCAGTTGCCGTTCCACCTCGTCGACTTCAGTCACCGAGCCGAAGTCGATCGCGTCGACAACATCCTGCAGGAAGCGGTCAGTGGGCAGGATGACCGTCATGACAGTGTCCCCATCGGTCACCTTGGGTGCCCCGCCGGCTCGCTTGAGACTGTTCAGCCGGTCGAGTATTCGCTGGCGGGTTGCCTTGTTCAACGTGCCGTTGACCACCACAGTCACGGTCCGTCCACGAGGCCCCTTTTCTTCTGCCGTTGCTGATTCGGGCATGCCGCTTGTTTCGGCTTGCACAAGTTGGCGGACTCGAGCCTGAGCCAATCCGACGGCCAGAATGAGTTCTTGACTGGTTTTTGCCAGTTCGATCCGATCAAGATCCTCGTCCACAGTCTTGAGCAACTTGAGCAGCCGGCCACGGTTCTTTCGGATGACGTCGTCGGGAATTTCGGCCAGAAACGCCTGGCCATCTTTGTACATCCCGGTCAATCCGTAGTCCAACTCGGCAACAATCCACACGCCATCAATGCGGTGGAGTTTCATCTGTGTTTCCTTCGGTTTCTCATCGACCGCCTGTCGAGTCATGACAAACGTGCCACCGGTTGTCAGACCGATTGTGGCTTCCGAACCATCGATGGCGACCAATCGGACCTTGGCATTGAATCCCTTGCGGAATGGGTCGTTGGGGTCCTTGGCAGAAAGAGCGAGAACCTGTTTCAGGAAGCGGGCTCCCGTCTCGGAAAAAAAGGTCTTGCCGTCGAATGTTCTGAGCTTGTCGAGGTTGGCCAGCTCGCTGTCGACGATCAATTCGAGCAACGCAATCACTTCGTCCCAGTTCTCGGAAAACAGCCTCCAGTTGATCGTCGGCACCTTCAGTTCGGGATTTTCGAGAATCAGGTCGCGTTTGGTTCGCAGTAGTTTGACGATTCGCCGAGCCACGACAAACATCCGTTCCCAGACCTCCTTGTCCATCTTCCCGGCAAATGTCCGGATCAGCCCGTTGATCTCAGCGTGGTGTGTCGGGGGCAGCGATTCCCAGATGACACCTGCGTCGCCTTCCTGGATAGCCGTTAGAAGTGTGCGGATCGCTTCGTCTGGCAGTGGTTTGCCGTCGGAGGTATCGACAGTTGGGACTGGTTGGGCGGGCGAATCGTTTGCCGATTTGGCCTTGCGGTCGCAGCCGGACTGGATTCCGAACAGGACGACGGTCAGAAGTAGGCAGGCCCCGGACCAGAATCCTCGGTTGATCGTCTGGTTCCTCATGACATCTCCGCACAACTTCTGGAAATGGTCTCCGGGCTGGTCTCCAGGGTTGGGAGCCAGACCAATATTTATGCTAGCGAGTCGTTACCCCCACGGGCCAGACCTTGATTGGAGGCAGAGGCGACCTGGGGGTATGAACAGCGGTGTTGCGGGGCATCTGTTCGGTGCTTGTGCGGGGTGGTATGTTGCAGGGGTCGGGTGTCTGTGTGCTGTGGGACAGGCACCAACCCGCCAAGGGGCGGGTGGGGAGCCAGTCCCTGAGGGCCTGTGTTGATGATCGTTAATGCGTACGCAGTTCTGGCCGCTTTTGTCGGGTTGTTGCAACTTGCGTTTGGGTTGCTGGTCATCAGGTTTTCGTTCGATTGTGGCGGCATTGCGACGAAGTCGGAGCTCGAAGAGCGTCCGTATCTTCTGCTTCTGCTGTCATTCCTGCTGATCGGCTCGAATCTCGCGTCCTGGCCGCTCTTGTACTCTTTGTTGCAGAGCTACGTGGCTTCGTGGCCGGACGTGATGTGTATTTACGGCGTGACCCAAATCGGACGTGGCAGCCTGGGCAGTTCTCGTCATCTTCCCTGGCTGCTGCTGACGGTGCAGTGCACCAAGCCCCTACTGGTGTTCCTGGGTGGGAGCTGGTTTGTGTTGTACCTGGCCAACCGGGCCACTCGGACGGCCGTCTTGATGCCACGCCTGCTGCGTGGCCTGTTGCCGTTGGGCGTCGTCAGTGTCGTGGATTCGGTCTGCGTGGCGAGTTACCTGGCCATTGGGAAGCAGGAACATTCGTTGAGCGTGGGGTGTTGTACGTCGCAACTTGCGGACCGGTCGCGGGTCTTGTCCGAATCGCTGCTGGGGGCCGCCAGCCACGCCTGGTTGACGGCGACCCTGGTTCTGCTTGTCACTGGATTGTGCTTGGGCATTTTGACGGTGATCTGCGGCCGAGTCGATCACCGCCGATTCTTGCCGGGGCTGATTGCGGGAGCACTGATCGCGATGCCGCTGGGGGGGTTGTTCCTGATCGAAATCGCTTCACCAGTACTTCTCGAGCGGCCCCACTACTGCCCGTACGACCTGATCGGGGAGGTTCCCGAGAGTGTGTTGGGTGTGGTGCTGTTCGTGCTGGGCGGTTTTTCGGTCGGTTGGGCTGGGGTGGTTGGCAGGTGGGGTCGAGTCGAGGAGACGCAAAGCGTCTTGCCCCGGCTGATCGGGAGCCTGCTGTTTCTTGGCCTCTTCGGGTATCTTGGTTCGATGATCATGTTCATCGTGGAGTTTTCCCTGTCATGAAGCCTCCGATGTCCTGGTGGTGGGCGGCGTTGGTGGGCCTGGCGGCCATTGGCACGCTGCCGGTGATTGGGCATTGGGTCCGGGCCGACGATCGACCGCGCTGTCACTTCGACGGGTTGGTAATCGACTCGGCATTCCGCGTGCGGATCGAAGTCGAGTCGGGCAGCGGGACCGAATTCTGCGATGTCAGTTGTGCTCGTTCGTGGCTGGCCGGTCATCGGTCGGCTTCGAGCAGGATTCTGGTTACGAACGAGGAGAGTGGCGATTTGATGGAATCGACCGCTGCGTTCTTTGTCCGCAGTTCGATCATTACCAACAGCATCACAGGAAACCGATGGCATGTCTTTGGGACTCGCGATCGGGCTCTTCAGCACGCTCGAGAATCACGCGGCCGCCTGCTGTCGGAATCGGATCACCCATTTGCTACTCACGGAAACGCCCCCTGATGGCACGAGTTTCGCCGACGTGCCTGCTGTGGTTGATCGCGATCCTGGTCGTCGCGGCCGGAACGGCCGTGGTCATCCCGTCTCGGTCGTCAACGTCGCAAGCCGTCCATAAGTTGAGGTTTCAGCAACTGGTTGGCGGCTTGGGATTCGGCCCGACCGTTGAACTTTCGACCTGTGCCGTCCAATTCGATCCTCGTCTCGAAACCACCTGTAACTCGGCGGTCGGTCCAATCCCCGCCGGCAGTCTTCTGTGTCCAGGCTGTGGCCGCTTCCTGTTTTCCTTTGCCTCTCGGTCGCCAGACAGGTTGACCGGTCGATCCAATAATCAGAATGTCATCGTTCCTTAACATCGCCCGCACCGGATCGGTTGCGATCCTTCTGTCTCCATTGCGGAGTGCGGTCACCGTGGTGGCCGTCATCGCCGTGCTGGTCCCCTATCTTGTCGGGACCGGTCTGGCGGAAGGTCTGCGGCAGGAGGCGTTGATTGCGATTGGAGTGGGTGTGCCTGAGGCAAAGGGGTTGGTGCCCGACTTGTACGTTGCGGCCAACCGGTTTGGGCGTCGCGTGCCGATCCCGGTTTCGCTGGGGGAGCCGATCCGACAATTCGACGGTGTCACCCAGGTGGTGCCTCGGATCGTCGGCAGGATCACCGTGGGCACGGAGCGTGTTGAGGCTGTCCTGGTCGGTTTGCCTCGAGAGGCTCTGCAGCGGTTCGGTTCTTCGGTGCACCGCCTGTCGCGTGTGGTGGACGGCAAGTTGCCGGGATCCCGACGCGGCGAGGCTCCGGAACTGGTCATCGGTTCGAGTTTGGCTCGGGAACTGAACCTGCAGGTGGGCACAGTGATTCCGCCGATCCATCGCAGCGGTGGCGGCGAGAAGACTCCACGGATCATCGGCATTTTCGAGTCCGACGTATCGTTGTGGCAGTCGCGGATGATATTGACGACGTTCGAGTCGGCTGGCGAGATCTTTGACCAGAGCGGTTTGGCCACCGATCTGCTGGTGTACTGTCGTGCGGGTCAGCCCGAATCGATCCGGTTGCGGATTCTCGGGTCGTTTTCAGAATCTTTGCGCGAATCCACCACAAGTCTCCAGCACTCGGTCACCTCGCGTTCGGACCTCGAATCTCTGATCCCGGCCGGCCTGGGTCATCGCGAGGGAGTTTTCAACCTACTGTTTGTCGCCGCGTTTGGTATTGGGATCCTGGTGATCATGGTGACGTCCGGTTTCGGTCGTCCCGAGCGTCGTCGCGAGATCGGCATTCTAAAGGCGACCGGTTGGCAGACCGACGAGATCCTGCTGCGGAGCCTGGTCGAGAGCCTGTTATTGGGATTGGCGAGTGCGGCGCTGTCGATTCTGTTGGCCTGGATCTGGTTGAACGGGTTTGACGGGTACTGGATTGCCGGGATCTTTCTGGCGGGTGTCGAGACGACACCGACGATCACCGTGCCGTATGTGTTGTCGTGGCAACAGGCGGCATTGGCCGTGCTGATTGCCTGCCTGTTGGTCACGACGGGTTCGGCCTATTCGACCTGGCGCACGGCCGTGACATCTCCGGCGGAGGCAATGAGATGACGGTCGGGTTGTTCGAGACCGAAGGGTTGAGCCGGGTCTATCATGCCGGGAGTTCGAGTGAAGTGCGTGCGCTGAGCGACGTGTCGCTGGTGATCCCGGCGGGCAGCTACGTGGTGTTGGCTGGTGCTTCGGGGTCGGGTAAGACGACGTTGCTGTCCTTGTTGGGTGCGTTGGACCGGCCGACTGCTGGTCGCGTGCGATTTGGCGATCGCCATCTTGAGGACTGTTCGGATGTCGAGCTGGCACGGCAACGCCGGCGGATGGGGTTCGTGTTCCAGGACTTTTCGCTGATTCCTCGCTTGCCGATCTGGGAGAATATCACTTACCCACAGATTCCTCGGGGCATGTCGACGTCCGATCGCCGGCAGGTTGCCGAGAACGAGTTGTCTCGACTGGGTCTTGAGGCGAAGTGTGATGTCGTGCCCGAGGAGTTGAGTGGAGGCGAGCAGCAGCGAGCGGCGGTGGCTCGGGCACTGATCGGCGACCCCGAGGTCGTGTTTGCCGACGAACCGACGTCGAACCTGGATCGCCGCTCGGCGGCCGCGTTGGCATCGATCTTTGCCGAGATCAACGCCGCCGGCACGACGCTTGTCGTTTCGACTCACGACCCTGACCTGATCGACCAGGCATCCCACGTCTTCACCCTGGAAGACGGCCGGTTACTGGAAACGGAGGTCAAGAGTTGACCCGCTCGTTTAGCGTTTGGGTGGTGTGGCTTCCTTGACGATGGCTCCCTGGTTTTGGCTGAGTATCAGGAGTGAGAACTTTTGGACGTTGTCGAGGTCGTTGGTGCTCAGTGAGGCGTAGTCGAAGCGGCCTCTGAGGTCGGTGTAACCGTCCTTGTAGAAGGTGACTTGTCCGTTCTTCGCCCGAGCGTAGACCTTCACATAGACGCGTGGTGCGGGTTTGCGGCTGGTCGCATCGGTGACTCGGACCTGTCCGTACGGTTCGACCACCTGGACGGCGAGCGAGTTCGAGTAGTAGGCCTGCGAGCGGACCAGGCCCTGGCCTCGGACTTCCACCAGCACGTTGCGGTTGTGGAACCGTGGAGGCAGCAGGACGGTGAGCCGGGTTTTGCCCTTGGGCAGAGCGACATTGACCGACTGGTTGGGCTTGATATGAGCGAACCGGCTGGCATCCTGTTTGACAAAGGGGTTCCTGGAAAACAGCAGTTCGATATCCATGAGGTAGTAGTTGAGTGTGACGTGTTCGAGGTTTTGGAAGTCGACGGTCACCTGTTTGCTTTCGACGGTGATGTCGAAGTTCGGTTGTTTGGCGGCGAGTTTCTTTTGTCGATCGGTGTCATTGTCGGGATCATCGGCGGCCTTGCGGCCTTCGGCCTCATCGAGGTGAGCCACGACTTCCGAGAACAGTTTACGCCATTGATCGACGGGGTAGCCGACTCGCTGTCCATCGGGTCCGGCGTTGACCGGGATCAGGTCTCCGGCCTGCAGCGGTTCAAGTCGTGCCAGCCATTTTTCCGAGACGGTCCGAGCGACCTGGGGTTTGTTGCTGAAGAGGTCCAGGTAGGCGGTGAAGTAGTCGTACTGCAACCGTGTCTGCAGGTTGGCGGGTTGCACATCGGCGAAGAAGGTCAGGGCTTCCTCGACCCGGTCCTGCAGCAGCAGGTAGTAGGTGACGGCCATCCGGTCATCGTCGTGGAGCGTGTCCTTGTAGGTGATGTTCTTGAGCAGCCTGTGGTACTGGGTGTAGAAGCGATCGTTGAGGATTTGGCGTTGTTGTCCGAGTTGATGGTTTCGTGCGTTGACCAGTGGCCGGTAGTCCATGTGCTGGTAGGTACGCCGTTCGACCGGGTCGATGACCAGGAGCGGGCTGTCGAGCACGGTGCCACAGGTGTTGATGAAGGCGTCGACGTGCCTGAGGTATTCTCGGATTGCCAGCGAGTCGTTGTGTAGCAGGCCGTAGGCCCAGAGGGTGTGGTTGTAGACACGTCGATCGCGGAGCAGTCCGAGCAGTTCGGTGAAGAACTTGCGGTCC
>Ga0115002_10000386_pt1 | contig 63550 bp, 66 predicted proteins | sample ArcticOcean_MG_C_8_FD_89576 | JGI IMG/M metagenome (GOLD analysis project Ga0115002, IMG submission 89576) | Marine microbial communities from western Arctic Ocean - ArcticOcean_MG_CB11_86 | ecosystem: Environmental > Aquatic > Marine > Oceanic | place: Arctic Ocean: Canada Basin | collected... | reverse complement strand
AGCTCAAGGTAAACACCAGCCAGTGTTTGCGATAGTTAAAAGTTGCTTAGAAGAATCTTTGGCTACGTTCCTGGAAGCCGGAGGGAGAAAAATACGTTCTTGGTTTGACACTAGAACTTGTGTAAGTGTCGAGTTCGAAGATAAAAATAATTTTCTGAATATCAATAGTCCCCCAGACCTTAAAGCTGCAGAAAAATGGTTTAGGCAAAACGAAAATACTTGATGGTCCGTGTTTATTGGATGTAAGAGGACAAAACGGCGTAAGAAAACCCGCACTTCTGAAAAAGGCTATTCCTCTGCTAAAGACTCGAGATCTACGCATCGGAGTAATCTACCACACACTTTTCCATCTTGGCCCAGGTACTATCAAAAAGAATTTGAGATAACAAAGGGTGTAGGGACGCAGTAAATCTTGATTGGAACGAGAAAAAAATGGGCTTTAATAGCTGAAACTGGTTCTACTAAAGAAAACATTCCTCAAAATTTCTTAGCTAATTTACGTCCTGCTCAATTAGATATTGTCTTGATAGAGGGCTTTCGCAATTGGAAGATCCCAAATATTGGTTTACGATACTCCAATGCTTTGTAGACAGCCACGGACAATTAAATGAAGCATCCCTCGCATTACCAACAGATAACGTTAACTTGACCAAGGAAACAATCTCCATCCTCGATATCAATGACCATCTGGCAGTAGTGGGTTTCATCATGCTATTTAGGCACGATTCTAAAACTGAAAAATAATGCTCAAGTCGGTTTCATGACGACTGTTTTCACTAGTCTGGCCCCAGATATCACCTAATCCCCATGGTCCAGGATCATTGTTAAATCCTCTCCAATAGATATGCTGCTGAAAACGCAATAAAATATTATCCGACCAAAAGTAATCAACTTTCAATTTGTTATAGGCACCTGTCGATCTAGGATCAAAGGCCATTACGAAAGTAGGTTTCAAAAGCCCAGCAGCGCCATATGCAGTCGATGCCGAAAACGTCATGACGAACTCATCGCGATCGATGAGATCAGTATTTTCGGTAATGTATTTGCCAGACACGACACGTCCGTCAAACGTTGCTTGCTTTACAGTCGACATCCCTCGGTAGTACTGGTTGTAATCGACATAATGACGCCAAAATATCTGCGAAGACAGGAACACAGTTCTTGTCTTATTCAAAGCTCTAATCCATGTTGGTCTATCCGCCGCAATCATAACCACGGTGCGTCTGGCTGTATCATATTGATCCCTGTCTGGATCAGCGGTAATAGGAGCATCAGCCGATACTTTCACGGGAATGCCTGTTGTAAAAGTCGTTTCCATACGCAGGACCGATTGCGTAAATCGCTCATCCGAATAATTCGCAGTAAACCCTAATACATGCGTTCGCGGATTCACGATGTCTTTAACAGTATAAAAAGTATTGTCTATCGTTTGAGACAAGTGTTTCTGTACCCGAATGCCGGTATCGGCCGAAAAACCATAAAAATAATTAAGGCTAAAGTCGATGTCTCCCCAAATAGCCTTAAATCTCAAGCCTGCTTGTCCATTTGTAAGTTTTTTATTTGGCCTACGATTCCTCATTTCAGTATCGAGGTCTAGCAGCAAGCCCTCTTTGACAATAGCGTTAGCCGTTTTGTTCAATCCATTACCCGTGAATGCCCAAGGTTTTCGAGGATCAGTAGATATGCTATTTTCTCTAAAATCTGTAGGGATCCATATCGCCTCTACAAACGATTCATCAAACCATGAAAACTTTCCTATATCGTAAATCCCTCTCGCCATCCAAAGTGGGATTCGTATATCTTCCCAAGACTCCCTACTCCAATGCCAGCTCAGGTCAAGTGGGTTAATAACGTCCAAAGCTCTAAAACCATCTGTCTCCCCCCACACAACCTGTTGTCGGCCCAACCTTAAAGTAACGGGAGGCAGAACAACATCAACAAATGCTTCACGCAAGCTTGCTTCAGTGCGCCCATAACGGCCGTCAGCCTTACTGAAAGCGTGGTCATAGGAACTTCGCACATCATAGATAGAATCATAAACCCCGCGCCCTGTAACCGTTAAGGTCGCTTCCTCTACAGGCCCCGTATTGAAAAGGCCAAATGCCTGGCTATCCTTTAAAAAGTAATACTTACCTTCCAATTGAGCGGTATTACGTTGCATGATCGCTTCCGCGCTTTTGAACTTAGGTGTCCGTAAAATATTCTGAAATTTAACAAAGCCTTCAAACTCGAGTTCTGTCCCAAGGGAGACGATCGCGAAAAGATGATTCGTAAAAAGGAATAAACAGATACCAACTGCGCATGAATGAGGCTTAATGTACCCTTTCATCTAGACTACCTTCGACCGCTAACCATGTTTCGAAGACTGTAAAATTGTTTTGCTCGCGCTTCAGTGAATTCACGTTTTTTAACATAACAATGTGTCACAGTGGCATGTGGTTTCTTTGCATTGATATCAGATTCTCCTAAATGCAGAAATACGTGATGTCCAACATTCTCAGAGAAATCTTGCTTTATATAAGGTGCTTGCTGTGGCATTTCGTATGCGTAGCTCTCAGAATATTTAAGGTAATGCTGATTCATTCTTAACAAGTAATTATCTTCTCGATCGAAAGCAAACATCCAAAGAGTCCAGTTAGTGTCGGCATCAATAAAAACGATGCGGCTACTATAGGGATGATTATCGACTGTAGGATGCATGAGAACCACGTGTGCTTTACGAACCTCCCATCGAGTTTTATGAGGCACCCACAGATGAGGCCCTCCCGCTTCCGGGTTATCCGGCACATTGATAGTAGCGAGGACAGATTTAGTTCCGAGATATGTCCATGAGTTTTCGTAGACTTTACCCCCAAATCCATTGATGTCTTCTCGAATCATATCCATCCCCATCAGCTCACTGGTGCGCTCTGAAGCGAGTGTCCTTCTAGGCTTGCGTTGCGAAGGCATATACATCCAGCCAGAGTTTTCTCTTTCGTGATCTACGTAAGAAATTGACATGTCTTTGGCCCCAGCCATGTCACGTGGTGATCTAAACTCCATTACTCGTTTTGTTTTGACTTCTTCATACCCTTCAACCAAACAGTGGTCTCCGCGACTGTAGCTAGAGGCTATAGAAGTGAATTCCAATTTGCGATCTAGGCGACCGCCTTCGCCTCGCAGCCAAGTTGTCATGGGCATGACGTAGTCAACCTGACCCGGCCTCCAAAGCATATTCCAAATCACTTTTTGTGCAGCAAACGGGTCGGCACCATCTATGTCTCGAAAAGGAAAGCCACCGCCCTTAAAGTTGACTAAGACGCCTCGATCATCTAAGTGATAGTCATCGTTCATGTGCTGTCCCCAGTCCGGTGGAGCTGGATACACACCAGTCGCAGCAATTTCCATGTCCATCCCATCGAAAATGTAGTACTTCCAAGCAGATTGGGGTATTAAAGCCTCTAGAATGGAGGATCGATCTTCTAACCCAAGGTGGGTTCCCGTCTCAATAGGTTCAAAAGGAATAGGGTTAGTTATCCAGTCATAGAGACGATCATAACTCTGCTCATCGTTAGCCCAAGAAAAATGCGTAAACACGCAGAGAACTAAAAAGAATAAAATTTTTAGTACGCCAGACATAAGTAATTCCTCAAACTTAGGGGTTATGACCAAAATTGAAGTTTTTCACAACTGATAAATTGTTACCTAAATATCTTACTTTAATTGCATATAAATTTAAATCGGGTATAAAACAGCTACTCAGAAATGACAAATGGCGTGTTTCAATATTCGCGTATAATTTAACAAAACACTTATTTTAAACTTGCGAATGACTTAAGGAAGAGGATAATTAGCTTTTATGACTATCCAACAAAGCTGCAAAGACGATTCTGACCCTACTTCTGTATCGTGTGAGGAAGCTATAGTTCGAATTCTCGAGAGCATGAGTTCCTTGACCCAAACTGAAATGGTGCCTATTCGGTACAGTCTAGGCCGCATAACTTCCTCTGACATTATAGCCGCTGCCAACGTACCACCTCACAAAAACTCCGCCATGGATGGGTACGCTTTCCGTCAGGAAGAACTACAAGGCCTCAATGAGCCTGTAATCAACATAATTGGCACCGCCTTTGCTGGTAAAGCTTTTACTCAGTCTATAGAAAAAAACGAAGCGGTCCGAATAATGACTGGCGCTGTAATCCCTGAAAATGCTGATACAATCGTCATCCAAGAGCACGTCAAAACTGATGGGAATGATCTCCAGATCCTAAAAATGCCTAACTTTGGAGAAAATATTCGCGCTGCTGGAGAGGATGTTCGCGTAGGCGAAATTATTTTAAAATCCGGCCACAAGGTCACACCCGCTGATTTAGGGTTGATTGCATCTCTAGGGATAGCCGAGGTGCAAGTATTTCAAAAACCAAGAGTAGCTTATTTTTCTACAGGTGATGAACTGAAGTCGCTAGGAACTACTTTGGAACTCGGTGAAATTTACGACAGCAACCGATACACGCTGTATGGAATGCTCCAACACTTAGGAGTCGAGATTATAGACATGGGTGTTGTGAAAGACACTTATGATGGCATAGAGACTGCGTTACTTGATGCTGCCAAATCTGCTGACATGGTAATAACCTCAGGAGGCGTCTCAGTTGGAGACGCGGACTTTATCAAAGAAGCTTTGGGTAACGTGGGCCAGGTTAAATTTTGGAAAATCGCTATGAAGCCTGGCCGCCCTCTCGCCTTTGGGAAAATAGGAAAGGCTCATTTTTTCGGCCTACCTGGCAATCCCGTATCTGTCATGGTCGGTTTCCACCAATTTGTAACTCCGGCATTAGAAAAAATTTCAGGTGCTAAAACCAACAGGAATATAATTCTACAAGCCGCAGTCACAAAACCTCTGAGAAAGAAGCCAGGAAGAGCTGAATATCAGAGAGGTATTTTGGCTCAAGAAGATGATGGGTCTTTAACGGTGCAACCAACAGGAGACCAAGGATCAGGGATATTGAAATCTATGTCACAAGCCAACTGTTTTATTTATCTGCCTATTGATGCCTCAGATGTTCACGTAGACGAAGCAGTGAGAGTAATTCCTTTTAACAGCGCCATTTAGCCAAGTGGCAATTTCACAGCTTTATGTCCATCCCGTCTTGAGCAACTTCCCAATCTGCGTCACTAACAATTTGTCTTTCCATAGAGTCAGAAGCAAGAATCGGGTTCGTCGTATTAATGTGAATGAAGATCTTGCGTTTTACATTTAATGAGGCAAAAGATTGTAAAGTCCCTTTTTTTCCAGAAACGCTCATGTGCCCCATTCTTCCCCCCGTTTTCACCCCCACCTGCTCTTTAATCATTTCATCGTCCACCCATAAAGTGCCATCAAAAAACACCAGTTCTGCATTTTCAAGCCGGTCTGCGAGTGCAGGAGTCATTTGTGCACAGGCCGGAACGTAGAAAAACTTCGATCCGTCACGAGACATTATTTCGAGAGCTATCGTGTCTTCATCAATGGTTCCAAAATTATCTCCCGCTGTTTTATCTTCCAACCACAACGCAACTTTTCCAGGAACGGAAAATGGAGTAATAATCAGGCCTATTTCGGTCCCATCGAAAGCAGACAGGTCGCAACGATCTTCTAGCGTTAAAGTTTTTCTAGCTACAAATTTTGGGTTCAAGACGTTAAAAATAGTGTTGTCTTTTAAAACAGACAGAACTCTATCTGTCCCATATAGATTTAAAGGTTGAGACTCACGCAAATTTAGAAGACCTGCAACGTGATCGACATCAGCATTAGTTAAGACAATCGATTTAATGGGACTGTGTCGTAATCCCGTTTTCGGGTGGAGTATTTCATTGTCGTTTATCTGTTGCCTTAAATCCGGAGACGCGTTCAGCAAGACCCAATTCTCGCCATCAGCACTTACGCACAAGGAAGATTGTGTCCTAGCAGGAGCTAGGACATCATTAGCCCGTCCACGTCGACTGTTAGGATGATTGCAATTCCATTGGGGGTAGCCTCCTCCTGCCGCAGATCCTAATACTCGTATTCTCATCAAAACACCTCCAAAAAAAAATTACATCAAAAATCTGCACTGTTGCCGGATGTATTTTCTGTAACCCAACGTTCCCCATCTTCACGTTTTTCTCTCTTCCAGAAAGGAACGTTAGATTTTAAGGATTCCATAATATCTCTACACGCATCAAAGGAATGAGCTCTATGAGCTGACCACACTGCAACTAACACAATAGGGTCACTGGGATAAACCTCACCTATACGATGTACCACAAGAACGTGATCAAGCGACCATCGTTTCTCGGCCCGATCAGCAATTTGCTCTAGTTCCTTAACAGTCATCTGCGGATGGTGTTCTAGGTACATTGACTCCACAGAAGCACCATCATTAAAATCTCTCATGCTCCCTATAAAAATAGAGGACGCTCCAATTTTTTTTCGCCTATCACCTAACTCCATTTCAGCCTGAGATAAAAGCTCAAATGGAAGAAATGGCTCTTTCGACAACCTGACCGGCATGATTAGCCCCCTGTCAAAGGAGGGAAATAAGCGATTTCGTCTCCATCTTTCAAAAGTTGGTCCGGCTCACAATAATCATGGTTGATGGCATAGAGACAACCCACCGGCATCTGAGCATCACCACAAACGTCCTGCCACACTTTAGTGACGTTAAGGTCGCTGCCAAACTCAATATCTATCTCCTTCATACCAACCAAATCAGTTAAACTAGCGAAAAATTTTACTTTAATACTCATACATAACCTCTAACAACACTATAAATTTACTCTATTTAACGCTATTTTAGCCTATCAAACTAAAGGAATCATATTAACGAATGTCAAAATTAACCCACCTAGATGAAGATGGTAGGGCAAAAATGGTTGATGTCGGCGATAAAATCCCGACCAAGAGAACCGCTATTGCAACTGGAAAAATTTCCATGAAACCAGAAACGCTTAATTTAGTCATGTCTGGAACAAACAAAAAAGGTGATGTTTTAGCGGTCGCCCGTGTCGCTGGCATAATGGCCGCAAAAAAAACAGCTGAATTAATTCCTCTGTGCCACCCGTTAAGCACAACGAGAATTGACATTGTTCTGGAGTTAGATAAGAAAAACTCTTCAATAAGTTGTACAGCTTTAGTGGAGACAATCGGTCAGACAGGAGTTGAAATCGAAGCGTTAAACGCAACACAAATTTCCTTATTGACTGTTTACGATATGTGCAAAGCCGCTGATAAAGGGATGGTCATTAGCGAGGTAAAGCTCAAAGAGAAACGGGGAGGAAGATCAGGGTACTGGTCTCGAGACGAAGTCTAAGTAATTTAATGATATCGGGAGAAATGAAGAATTGGTCTCCATCTTCAACTTTATATTTTTTCACGTCAAAAACAAGACATTCAACAGGCCATGGGTCTACCCAACAGAGTCCCAATAGCTAAACCGACTATCACTAGGAATGCCTTGCAAAGGAGAATCGGGTTCCGTTGCGGGATTCCATTCAAGCGCCTCATTGATTTTAATCGCAAGCGCGAAATCCTTAACCGTAACTCCCCCTGCATCGTGATTGGTGATCCGAACCCCCACCCTAGCATATGAAACGCTTAAATCTGGATGATGCCACGCGATTTCAGAAAAATGCCCGATCAAGCCAACTACCATCAAAGTGCTCTTCCACCCTGACGTTTTATACTCGCGCCATAAACCGTTATCTCGAAATTCCCATTTCGGCAACTCCGATAAGAGTCTTTCTCGAATTTCGATAGTATCGCAAAGATTGTCAGTTTTTCTGGTGGCAGGGCTCATAATCGCATGTCCTATTAGTTAGATAGTTACCAGCGTTATATTTCGATAACATTAATTTATAAAATATCCATATAAAGCAGTTTAACCTTTGTTTTAAGCAACAAATCATCAACTAGCAATAGTTGATAAATCTATCACACACAAACACACAAACCCACCAGCCGTATGATAAGCTTGTGCTAGGAAACACAATAAACTGAGGTTTTACCGATTGGGACTGTCTACTATTTACAAACCAGCACGAAGTTCGAAAGAGGCTTGGGCTGTGTCGGAGTTTGAGGCTAAACTCCGTCAAAAAGAAAGGTTTTATCATATAAACCATCCCTATCATGCGCTGATGTCGAAAGGACAAATGAGTGAGGCTGGAATACGTGGCTGGGTCGCAAACCGTTATTATTACCAGAAATCAATCCCGATTAAGGACGCGGCAATACTTTCCAACTGCAATGACAGAGCGGCACGTCGTCTCTGGGTACAGCGCCTAATCGACCACGATGGGAACGAAAATGATGCCGGCGGCATCGATGCATGGCTACAACTAGCGTTGGCGGTAGGGCTCACTCATGAAGAAACATTAGACGAGAGACATGTTCTCCCAGGTGTTAAATTCGCTGTAGACGCATACGTAAATTTTGCTCGATCAGCGACATGGGAAGAAGCTGCGTGCTCTTCTCTGACTGAAATGTTTGCGCCAAAAATACATCAAAGTCGTTTAGACAACTGGCCCGAACATTACCCGTGGATTAAGGCGGACGGCTATGTCTACTTTAAAAAACGGCTCGGCGAGGCTAGACGTGACGTCGAGCATGGACTACGGGTCACCGTGTCCCATTTTGTCGAACGTCATCAACAAGAGTTTGCCTTGAATATTTTACAATTTAAGCTCGACGTTCTTTGGACGATGCTAGATGCCATGTGGATAGCCTACGTCGCAGATATGCCTCCTTACTTTTCATGTGATAGAGAGGTCTAACAACCCTAATGATTAATCAGACTCCCTCCTTATGCTCGATGTACCGTTTTCAATGGGAGGAAGCCCAAGGCAACTATGTATTGCTTTACCCTGAAGGTATGGTGAAACTGAGCCGGACAGCTGGAGAAGTTCTGAAACGAGTTACCGGAGACGCTACAGTCAAGCAGCTTGTCTCTGCCCTACAAAGAGACTTTCCTGAATCAGATCTCGAAAATGACGTCATTAAATTTCTAACAGAGGCAAAACAAAATGGCTGGATCTCTTTCTAATATCGCTGGCAAACCACTTTGGTTGCTGGCCGAACTTACTTACAAATGCCCTCTCCAATGCCCTTACTGCTCTAATCCGTTGGAAATCAGCAAATATAGCAACGAACTAACAACAGACGATTGGTTTCGTGTCTTGCGAGAAGCACGAGCTTTAGGAGCTATGCAGCTGGGTTTGTCAGGGGGCGAACCTCTTGTGCGGACAGATCTTGAAGAAATAATCACAGAAGCGCACAGGTTGGGCTACTACAGCAACCTCATTACTTCCGGCGTGGGAATGGATGCTGAGCGAGTAGCTCGATTCAAAACTGCAGGACTAGACCATATTCAGATAAGTTTCCAAGCTAGCGACAAAGAACTAAATGACTTCCTCGGAGGAACGAGTAGTTTCGCGCATAAGTTAGAAATGGCGCGGGCCGTTAAGGACCAAGGCTATCCCATGGTTTTAAACATCGTCCTGCATCAGAAAAATATCGAACAGTTAGACGATATCATTAAAATGTCCATCGAATTAAAAGCGGACTTTGTAGAGCTCGCCAGCACACAATATTACGGCTGGTCTAGATTGAATGTAGGGCATCTTCTACCGACAAAAGAACAAGTAATGAAAGCCGAAAGCATCGCAAAGCATTATCAAACTGAAATGAAAGACAAAATGAAAATACTTTACGTAGTCCCAGATTATTATGAAAAACGCCCTAAAGCTTGCATGAATGGGTGGGGTTCTATATTTCTGACAATAGCACCAGATGGAAGAGCTCTTCCTTGCCACGCCGCAGCAACCTTACCCGACATAGAGTTTCCAAATGTAAAAAACAATTCCATAAAGAGCATTTGGACTGATTCTTATGCGTTCAACAAGTTTAGAGGGTTCGAATGGATGGAGGAACCTTGTCGCTCGTGCCCCGAAAAAGAAAAAGATTTTGGAGGTTGCCGCTGTCAAGCTTATATGATGACCGGTGATGCGGCTGCAGCCGACCCTGTATGTGATAAATCTTCGCACCACGAGGCCCTTCAGGCGGATGTCGCATCAATTGCAAAAACTTCTAGCCATAAAAATGAGCCTTTAATTTTTCGGACTATGAGAAATTCGAAAAAATATCAAACGGATAAGATATTTAGCCCACAGCAAAACTAGTATTAACCGCCTGAAGATTGGCCGGCACATTGTGAACTCGAAATATTTGGATTCCAGCAGCCACACCTAAGGCAGTAGTGGCACATGTCGCGCTATCGAGATCCGCAGGTATTAACTCCTCACAGAGACCACTCAAGAATTTTTTTCTACTTGTTCCAAGTACCACAGGCAAACCCATTTCAACAAAAGCATTTAGCTTCCTAAGAATCAGTAAATTGTGTTCGAGAGTCTTTCCAAACCCAATTCCAGGATCGACTGCAATCTTCTCTCTGGCAATCCCGCAAGAAATAGCTTTCTTGACTCTTTCGAGCAAAGCATTTTTGACTTCACTTACAACATCTCCGTAGATCGGGCTTGACTGCATCGTGCTCGGTAGCCCCTTCATGTGCATTAAAATTATTGAGGCACCAGTGCTGGCAACAAGTGGAAACATCGCTGGGTCACTGCCCGCAGATACATCATTTACAATGCAAGCGCCAGCCTCTATGGCTTTTTCTGCAACTTCCGCACTGCGCGTATCAATACTAATAAATCTATCTTGAGCCATACGTCTGCTGATTTGAGAAAGTGAGAAAATTGCTCTATCCAGCTGTTCAAAAGCAGTGACGCTAGCTGCCCCTGGTCGAGTAGACTCAGCCCCTACATCCAGTATGCTTGCTCCTCTTTGAAATACACTTAATCCTTCAGAAATTGCATCTTCAGCATTGAGGAAACGTCCTCCATCCGAAAAGCTATCAGGGGTGATATTCAATATTCCCATCAGCAGCGGCTTTCTTATTCCGACGAAAGGGAAACTATCCATAATCCTCCTCATTACATTCCTACTAAGAAGAAAGCTCAACAGCCATCTCATCAGATGCCTTGATGAGTGCACAAATCATATCTTTTTCACTAGACAAATGTCCTGCAGAATGGAGAAACGTTATTGCTGAATTTGGGATTGCTTTATGCAGCAACCATGCCGACTCCGGCAAACACGTTAAATCCCTGGCTCCATGAACAATTTTACAAGGAACTTTTGGGAGCTTATCGACATTTTCAAGCAATTGATTTTCTGTCATAAAATAGGTATGTTTCGCATAGTGAAACTCAATCTTTGCCTTAACAAGAGCTGACTCTATATTCACGTTATGAGGTTCTCCAGTGCTTATCCCATCTATCGAAAACATAACTACTGCACCCGACCAAGCATCCCAAGCTCTGGCAGCTGACTCCATACGGCCTTGGTTGCCAGAAACAATAGCGTTATAGAGAAAGTCAGGAATATTGGACGCATCATGAACATTGAGAGACGAAATAAATCTATCCCATTGAACTGGTAAGAAACGATTAGCTCCGCTTTGAAAAAACCAATCAACATCTTTCTTCCTAGCCAAAAAAGAACCTCGAAAAATCATACCCGAAACACTGGTGGGGAAAGCTTCAGCATAAGCTAGTGCTAAAGCCACGCCCCACGAGCCCGCAAACAAAACAAATTTGTTTACGCCATACCGATTTCTTATCAATTCTAAGTCTTTAATTAAGTGATTTGTGCTGTTGCTTTCTATCCCACCATAGGGAGTAGATCGACCTGAGCCCCGCTGATCGACTAAGAAGACATGATACAGTTCAGGGTCAAAAAATTGCCGATGATCACTCTTGCAACCGCCGCCAGGTCCACCATGGAGAAAAATAACAGGAATACCGTTTTCATTACCGCATCTTTCTACATAAAGGTGGTGTCCGTCACCAACAGCCACCAATTCGTGCGAATAGGGTTCAATAGTGGGATACAGACCTTTATGATACTTGTCTTTCATAATAATATTTTCAGCTAGTTACCCGAATTACCCCCCCCCTTTTTGAAAGCCTTCGTGAAAAGTCTGCATATAGGTCTCGACATAAGATCGATTCGTATTATCGAAGGTTAATTGTATGTCAATGATAGGAAACTTGAGAAATCCTAATGTTCGAGTTTTCTCTTTAGACAAAACGATATTGACCTGCTCTCCACTTCTCCAGTGACTGGTAGCTCCATCCGATCGAAGAATCGTATGTGCTTCAGGAAAGAGTTTTGGATACACCCTGAAGAAATCAGAATAACTAAGCCCCATATCAGGGCAAGAGACGACAGTGCTTTTAATCCGTTTTATATTTTTCATTCAGCAACAACAATGCTTTAACAACGAAAAGTCCTATTGATGATCACGGGCCACCACTATCCCCCTGCAACTGGTGGCCAGACAGCTAAAACGTCCTTGTCGCTTAGAAAAGTATTCAGTCTCTCTTCCGGGGCGATAAAAAACCCATTCACCAACACAAGATGTGCTGACTCCAATGGAACATTATATTCGTCAAGCAAACTGTTTATCGAACGATCAATAGGGACAGTTATGTCTATCTGGTTTTTTTGGGCCTGTTTCGGAAGATACTTGGCTAACGATGCATATAGTTTAAATGTCACTGTTATCGTCAGGCTCATTTTATTTTTGGACCCAAATTATTAAACAACAAAGCATACTATACAATGTAGCCCGAGCTGGCTATTTCATTACACCTGCATTGAAACCTATAGCTTGGGTCGCTCCCAGGTATGCCTCCATGATTCGAGCTGGATCCTTTATTAGCCTCTCCTTCCAAACTCCAAGTTTTATCTTGCTTTGAATCAAGCCGCGAAGTACCCCAACGTGCTGGGTTAAACCTAGACTAGTGGCTCCAACCAAAATGTCATCTTGAAATTGAAGGTTAATATACTTGAATCGTTCTTTATTCAGCAACTCAGCTGAATCCCCTCCCGCCACACCCATCCATAAGCCGAAGGAACTAGAAACAAGCCCTAGCGTATCGAGCACATTCATGTTCACTGAACCTTGATGAGTTGCCTGGTTCAGACCAGCCATATTTTTGGCGGCAAGTGCCCCGTGTTCTACCGCCGTCGGCTGGATTGCTTGAACAGACATCTCTCCCGTAGAAAAATCATAGCCTTGCGCAACATCTCCGGCGGCAAAAATATTCTCATCACTAGTTCTCATTCCCCTATCGACGAGGATCCCGTCCTCAATCTTTACATCAGTCGTGTCAAGTGCGCTCGTGTTGGGTTTTACACCCGTCGCGGAGACTACCATATCAACAGCTAGCTTATGGCCTGTGCTCAATTCGACTAACAAAGGTGCACCATTTTGGGATATAGAATTAACTCTTGTAGAAGTATGCACGTCTACACCTTTATGCTGACACCAATCCTTTATCATCGTACCAGCAATATCGTTCATCATTCTAGGCACCATACGGTCTTCCATTTCAACTACCGTTAAATCAGCACCGCTCTTTGCGAGTGCTTCAAGAATAATACATCCTATGAATCCTGCACCCATCAGCACTACTTTTGAGCCTGACTTGGCAATGCGCGCTATGTGTCTCGCATCTTCCAAAGTCCAGCAGCTTGTCACTCCTGACAAATCAATCCCTGGTATAGGAGGCGCCAAAGGAGTAGAGCCTGTCGCAATAAGTAGCCTGTCATAATTAACTTTTGTGTCGCCTTGCAGCCCTACGGTTTTATCCGTTTGATTGACTGACATTACCTTACCTTGAACGATAGAGATCCCATGCTTTTTGTAGTGATCATCGTCTTTGCGTAAAAGGGTGCCGCGCTCATCAATTTGATTAATAAGTAAGTAAGGGATCGCCATCCTCGAGTAGGGCATTTCAGGCTCATCACCTATAATGGTTACAACACCACTAGGATCGATTTTGCGGAGAGTTTCAGCGGCTGTGACCCCAGCGGGTCCCGCTCCAATTATTACATATTGCACTTTGGTTTAGCTCCCGTTATGTAACACTCTATAAAATTAAAGGCCTAAACGACCCCTGGTTTCATTAGTAGGAACACCTTCCTCAGACCAACCACGCAGCGCGTAGTACTCAGGCAGCATCTCGTGCAATCGATTTACGGAACCTTTAGCAGGACCGGTCTTTGCCGCGTCTTTAAGAAGTCTCTCAGGAAGCGTGTCATCTGCTTTGGTAAGGCCAGCATCAAGATTAAATTGTCTTTCCAAGTTCCATATTCTTTCGCCAGCTTCCAACATTGAAGCGGCGTTCCATCCCCCTTCACAAGCGGCATCAAATTGGGGTGCAATATCTTCCAAAGTCCAAGCGAATGTAGTAAATGTACACAGTCCAGTCGAGTCAACTGCCGCCGTGGCGTCTTGAAATGCCTTCACAAGCTCTGGCTTCCCCTCAGTCGTCAGAGGATCGGTCTTCACAGGTACACCCATGATTTCAGACGACACTGTATAACCTCGTAAATGACACGCCCCCCGATTTGACGTCGCATAACCAAGCCCCATTCCCTGTATCGCCCGCGGATCATACGCTGGAAATTCTTGCCCTTTAACCGTCATTGAAAGCTCTGGATGTCCATATTTCTCACATAACCTTTTAGAACCCATGGCCAGATCTTTTCCAAAGCCTTCCCCTGTCGCTACTAACTCTGCCGCTTTCGTAAGTGCCTCAGCGGATCCAAAAGACATGTCGAGACCTCCTGTTGTCTCTAGAGTGATCGCTCCCATTTCAAAGAGCTCCATTGCGGCAGACACGGTGGCTCCAAAAGAGATAGGATCATACCCGTCCTCATTACATAGAAAATTGGCATACGTTAGAGCATCTAGATCGTCAATACCTACATTGGAGCCCAGCGCCCAGGCCGATTCGTATTCGAGACCGCCAGAGGCTCCAATATACTCCGGTTTATTCTCAATACTGTAGTGCTGTGGATCGATTGTGGAGATCCGACCGCAGGCAATAGTACAGCCAAAGCACGCTGCATTGGTAACCAAATTAGGTTTTCCGTCACTTTCTCGTGGCTCAGCCATAGCCTCTCCAGAAATTTTGTGCGCCCCTTCAAACTGAACCTCTTTCATGTTCCTAGTAGGCATGGCCCCTACCTCGTTGATAACGTTCATCAGCACTTGAGTGCCCATCGTTGGCAAACCTTCTCCTGTTACCGCATTGTCAGCGAGTGTCTTTTTCCCTTCGCTAGTAGCTTTAAAAAAAGCCTTAGGATCTCTTATGTTCCCTACCCCAATCGTTCCTCTTATAACTACTGCTTTCAGATGTTTGGAAGCCATGACCGTGCCTACCCCAGATCGTCCAGCCGCTCTATGACGATCATTCACAATAGATGCATACAGACAACCGCTTTCAGCGGACCTGCCTATACACGCGATCTTGATCAATGGGTCTTGAAATTTCTCGTGCAGAATTTCATCAGTCGCCCATACCGATTTCCCCCATAAATCATCTGCGGGAAGTAATTGAGCTTCTTCGTTTTCCAGATATAAGAAAACCGGAACTTTCGACTTCCCTTCAAAAATGATCATGTCCCAGCCCGCCATCTTCATCTCAGCCCCGATGAACCCCCCAGAATTAGAGCATGCGATTGCGCCGGTCAACGGACTTTTAGTGATGACTGAATAGCGGCCGCCGGTAGAGGCCATAGTCCCTGTTAGAGGTCCTGTTGCCATTATTAATTTGTTATCTGGAGACAAGGCATCAGCTTTAGGATCAATTTCTTCTGCAAGATATTTACTAGCTAGCCCACGTTGGCCTATGAAAAGGCGGGCCCACTCCATATTTAAAGGCTCAGCTTCACACGTACCTTTTGTTAAATTAACTCTAAGAATTTTGCGTTGCCAAGACATTGATGTTAACTCCCGCTTTCGTCGATTAATTTTTAGAAATAGATTGTGCAGCATGAGAACGCATTCTCTCAAGCCCCGTGTGATCAGAATCTACATAGGTGATCGCTTGTGTCGGACAGGCTGTCACGCATGCCGGGTCCCCTCCGCACAAGTCGCACTTAATCACTTTGCCGCTATCTGCATTATAGTTAACCGTACCGAAAGGACAGGCTATCGTGCAGACCTTACAGCCCACACAAACGTCTTCAATAACTTCTTTCGCCCCTGTCGCTTCATTAACGATAATAGCCTCCACAGGACAAGCGTGTAAGCACCAGGCCTCAGCACATTGCGTACAGGTGTATGGTGCAAATAGGCCCTCGTGATGGAAATTAAATACTTTAATACGCGATTTAGAAGGGTTGAAGACGCCTTCATTCTCGTACGAACAAGCCATTTCACACTGTAAGCAGCCAGTACATTTCTCAGGTTCTAGTTGGAGCGCTTTTAACATGTGTACACTTCCCCTTGGATACGCTTAGTCTTAATAGTATTCATGCCACCTAGACACTCAGTCGTGCCGCGAATAAACTGTTAACAGTTGTTGCGATTTATGTCCACCAAGCGCCTGTCATATATAAAACAAGATTAACTGGAATTAGCTTGAAATGCTATAACCCTAAAATAGATTGCAAATAATTTTCATTCTCGTCTAATGGTGGAAGACGTTTCCCGTAAACAAACAATTAAGGACCCAGTCTCAATACGATAAAAGTTAATCAAATAGAGAGCCATTGAATATGTCCCTTAATTTTTTCCAAATTTCCAAGTCTCTGCCTTTTTTCACTTTAATGTTACTGAGCACCTTTGCTTATCCAAAAGATGTGTCATTATATTTTTACGGGGATGACGATTCGGACGAATGGCACGGGGCTATTCAAGGACTAAAAGAAGCTAATGCTCAAGGGAAATTCTTAAAATTACAATACGCACTCATAGCAAAAAAAAATCTTAGCGAAGTGAAAACCTATCAACCCTACGCGGTTATCTCTTCGCTCCCTCCCAACGACCTTTCTCAGGCTTTGCGTGCGAACCCTGAAATACCTTTCTTTAATTTGCGGATTATGTCGAATGACGCTGTAACAACATGCGCACCGAACCTGTTCCATATAAGGCCTCATCATTCCGCGCTGGCCGCAGCAGAAACTGCATGGAATCTTAATAAAACAATGGTTGCTAAAGCGGTTTTATGGCATCACACTTTGAAAAAATATGCTGCCGCGCAATTAAACAAACGTTTTGAAAAAAACGCTAATCGTAAAATGAATCCTGCATCTTGGGCTGGTTGGGCTTCAGTCAAGCTTTTTTCTGATGTGTTGGCGCGCAATGTCCCGACATCAGAGACAACCTCTCTCAGTTTCTTGAAAAATAACCTGGCTTTCGATGGGCAAAAAGGAAAGAATATGTTTTTTAATGAGCTCAACTATTTAGAGCAACCTTTATTATTCATTTATGCTGAAAAGATTATCGGTGAAGTGACCACTAGTCGGATACTACCCATTGGGAGCAGAACACCTCCTTGTAAATAAAAAAATCATTTAAACTAAACCACAAGTTAACAATAGCGCGGAGCACAAAAACATGAAGCTAATACTCACCATAGCTACGTTACTTATAACGGTAGACGTCATGGGGGCGACAAATAGAGCATTCGTATCAAACGAAAAAGACGACACTGTTTCAGTGATCGATATCTTAACCAACAGAGTTATCAAGACAGTGCAGGTTGGAAAACGACCTCGCGGGGTAGGTATCTCGCCTGATGGAAGTGAGCTTTACGTTGCTATCAGCGCCGATAATGCTATCGCAGTCTTAGACCCTGTGAGTATGAAAGTTATTCGGACATTTGAAAGCGGTGATGACCCCGAAACATTTGCTATACATTCGAATGGCAATTTGTACATATCAAATGAAGAAGACGCGATGGCTTCAGTATACAATCCAAGAACTGGAACTCTACTGGCCACTATAGACGTTGGAATTGAACCTGAAGGAGTGGCAGTAGCGCCTGATGGGTCTAGAGTTGCCGTAACGAGCGAATCAACCAATCTCGTTCATATCATCGGTGTTCCTGAGCATACGATACAAAACAATGTGCTTGTAGGCGCGCGGCCACGATCCGTAGTTTTCAGCAATGATAGCCGATATATTTACGTAACTGCTGAAATTAGCGGAGAGGTCAAGAAGATAGCTGCGGACACTGGCAATATCATACAAAAGACTTTTCTTCCCGATGAAAAAGCGAAGCCGAAAGATGTCTTGCTGAGTAAAGACGGGAAGAAACTCTATGTCGCAGGGGGTCGCGCTAACAAAATATTCATTCTCGACGCACAAACTCTCGAACACCTCAACAATGTGGCGGTAGGAAAAAGAGTTTGGGGGCTTGCACTCAGCAGGGATGGGTTGACTTTATACACAACGGATGGCCTAGACCATCAAGTTTCTGTAATTGATACCAGTTCAGAAAAGGTAAAAACAGTCGTCAAGGTAGGTAATTTCCCTTGGGGCATAGCCATTGATGACTAACTACCCCCTCAAAATTGCAAGGATCTACCTTTTGCCTTCGGTTTCATTAAAAGTTTTATTCTGCTCTTCTGTTGAGGGCGATTGGTAGAGTACTTTCCACTCCTCGTATGGCATACCATAAATTTCCTCACGAGCAGTGTCATAATCCATCTTTACTGAGCGTTTCTCTGCCTCAGATCGGTACCACTTCGAAAGACAATTTCGGCAAAATCCAGCCAAGTTCATCAAATCAATATTTTGCACATCAGGATGCTCACGCAGATAATTTCTTAAGTAACGGAAAGTGGCGGCTTCTATTTCGGTTTTTTCTTGTTTATCCATCGGCATCGTCTCCTGTAATTCCAGTTCCCTAAATAACTTTTTTATGGCTTGACATTTCCTAAGCTCGTCGGCTAGGAAGGTATCTTTAACGCAATTTTACTAGAGTTGGCAAATCTTTGACACTTTATGCTCATAAGCTGTTGATCCTGTGTTAATTTAGTGCTTAAATACTAGCATGTTCACAGGCAGGCTATCTGAACTTGCCGACTGATTCTAATTTTTAGGTGGAGAAATAAACATGGCGTGGGAAGCACCAACTTATCAAGATATACGTTTAGGCTTTGAAGTGACAATGTACATCAATAATCGTTAATTCTGTCTAACTATAAAAAAGGGGCATCAGTCCCTTTTTTATTGCGTGCGATTCCTATTCCTACCATGGGCTTATTCGACGCAAAACAGCTATCCCCTCTCGAGAAAAATGAGTAGCAGCTCCTAAGACATGTGCAAAGATTAACAATAGCAATAAAGTCGAAGTGAAGTGATGCAAACTCGTGAAAAACTCATTAACAGAAATATTTTTACTGGCCCAGGAAGGCAACATTAGTCCAAACAATTTTGTACTGTAGCCACTAAAAGACGCAGACAAATATCCAGTCATTGGCTGAATGAAAAGTAAAACATAAAAACTAAAATGAACCTTGCTGGCGATCCATTGCTGCCATGGCCTCACAGTATCCAAATAGGGTGGTGGAGCATGCCGACACCTCCACCAAAGCCTAAACAGCATCAACAGAAAAAGGCTGAGTCCCAGAGACTTGTGTAAAGCAAAAAAGTATCCGCGCTCAGCGCCCCTGGGTAAGTCGGTCATAAACCAACCAATGCAAAAAAGCGCGGAAACTAAGCCAACTGTAAGCCAGTGCAATGCCGCAGCTGTCTTAGTATAATTGTGTACCCTATCTACCGTCATAATATTGTTCCACCGCATTTTATGGCCATTTAGTGGGGGTGATTGAAAAAAAGCATGCACACGAGCCTATCATTTCACTTGCAGAAAATTATATTATTATATTGATGAGCTTTATCCTATTTATTAATGCATCTTTGACCATCGTACTCTGGACCTCGTTGTCGTTTTTTCTGACCGTACCAAACATAGTGTACGGCGCTGATCAGTACCGCGTTGAAATCAACAAGACTCGACGGATATTGACGGTATCAAACAATACCAACAGAATTGTGAAGCAATTTGATGTAGCTCTGGGCCGGGGGGGATCAGGCCATAAAAAATCTCAGGGAGATGGAGTGACACCTATCGGTTCATATACTGTAGTGGGGTTCAACAAAGAAAGTGATTTTCATTATTTCATCAGACTGAATTACCCCAATAATGATGATGCACTTGCAGCTTATCGCCAACAATCGATTACTTTTAATCAATTTCAAGAAATATTAAATGCTAATACCTCACAAGAAGTCCCGCCTCAGAACACCTACCTTGGAGGAGCTATTGGGCTACATGGAATAGGGAATGAAACCGAAGAAAAACTCCTCATGCATAGTAAATTAGACTGGACGCAAGGTTGCATAGCGTTAAAAAATAGCGAGATTGAACAGCTCAAGCCTTTTCTTACATTGGGAGTCCATGTTGTAATAAAAGAATAGCCACACCATCACCAGCGCAGGGAGCCATTCATGGTGAATATTTCTTATAACAACCATCACTTATTTCTGATGTGGTTGATTGCCATAGGGGTGATTTTATTTCTTGTGGTTCTTGCTTTCGACGAAGGGTATCTTTTTGTAGCGTTCAAAAGCGATCAAAGCCATATTACAAAAATAATAGCTAGTATATTTTTACTAGGTTCTGTCCATTGCGGATTGCGACTAAAGCTGCTGTGCGTGGAATTGGGATCAATTGATGCTTTAGAAGAAAAAACTCTACTTCTAACTTGTAATGTTCGAAAAAATACTCAAAATTTTGCTACTGCCACAAAAGGTATTGCCGCTAACTACCTGAGTAAAGTGTCTCGTTGTGCAACCAGTGAAAATAACACGGCCACTATTAACTCAGCAACAGAAGTGCTAATAGCTCAAGCCAAGAAGGGTCATGAACCAGCCTGGTTTATGGTCGACCTTCTTATCAAACTTGGTTTGTTGGGGACGATCATTGGGTTCATTTTAATGCTAGGTACGGTAAGCCAAGCCGATACACTCGATATTCAGACGATGCAAGCGGTGCTCAAAGACATGAGCGGTGGTATGGGCACCGCGTTGTATACTACTTTGCTAGGTTTATCGACCAGCGTTCTGCTTTCTGGACAATACCTTTTAATGGATAAGTGTGCTGACAGCTTAATAGAGCGGCTATTAAACATTACTAGCCTGATATCAAATAAATAGTAGGTATCAAAGCCAGTGGCATTCAACAACACATGGAAGACAAGGCGCGGATACAGTGATCCCTTCACTGACCTTTTGTTCAACGCTTTACTTGGGTTTACTTACTTATTCCTTATAGCTGTAATGTTTATGAACCCTGATGCCAAGAATGGCATCATAGAGGCAAAGGCTGAATATATAATTGCGTTAAATTGGCCTGACAACGACCCTAATGACATTGATCTTTGGGTAGAAGACCCTGCTGGAAATATCATATGGTTTAAAAACAGAGAGGCTGGCTTAATGCACTTAGACAGAGATGATAGAGGAAGTATCAATGATCTCGTGAAGTTCAATGAGCGACAAGTTAGCAACCCTTTAAACCAAGAATTAATGACCATAAGAGGAATAGTCCCGGGTGAGTATGTAGTAAACCTTCATTATTACGAGTCAGCTTCAAACATGCCAGTTGATGCTACGGTCAAAGTCTCTCGTGTCAATCCTGCCCTTGAAGTAGTTTATTATGGGACAACAACGCTTGAAGAAAAAGGTGTGGAAAAAACTGCTTTGCGTTTTTATATTTCAAACCAAGGTGATATCGAAAGCATTAACCATATAGAAAAAAGTATTCTGCTTTTATAAGAAATTTTTGGAGCCCGCTCATGACTTTAAGTATTCTTGGCCTCACCTTATCGTACGTCGCAATAGCCGTCTTGCTGCTTATTTTTTTACAAACTACCCCTTTTCACTGGCTTCCAAAAGCAGTAGTGATAGTAATGGTCACCGTCTTCTATTTCGTGGTTTATACTTCATACTCAGGACTTCTTGGGTGGGCTACTGAGAACCGTTTGCCCGATCATTTTAAATACCATTTTTCGTTAGTAGAAGAGCCCTCAAAAACCGATCAACATAGACAAGGGGATATCTTTATTTGGATTACCGCGATTGGGATAGATCGGGACTTGAACAAGCCGCGCGCCTACAAGGTGCCGTACTCTAAAGACACCCACAAAAAGCTAGTACTTGCTCAAAAAAAGGTGCAAGAAGGTGTTGAACAACTAGGCGAAGTAATAAGCGGCAAAAAGGGCGTCGATGCGATCGGGAATTCGGTCGCAGGAAACAGCATTATACTAAATTTTTATGATGTGGTTGGGGTAAAAGTCGACCACAAATAAAGTCAGCAAGCATTAGCGCTCAAGTCATAAATAGACAATTCTAAATTAAACATAAAGCCAACTGTTCCGGGAACGGCTAAATAGTCGTTGCTTACACCATATCCGCATACTGCGATAATCTCATCACCATTTTCAATAAGAGGGACAAAAGCTCTTTCCCAGGGCGGAACATTCCATCGTTGAAAAAGTTTCTTTAAATCATGATGGAAGCAGCTGCGTGCCGGTTGAAATTTTTCCCCGCCTTTCCGGAAACGCACTTTGATGTTTTTATTTAAGATTTTCTCAGGGTCTAAAACTTCATGGCCGGCACCTTTTTCGATCCTCAATTCGCCCCACGGCATAGACATAGAAAGCCCAGTCCAAGAAAGCGGAGGACAAGAGGATGTTGGTAGTTCATTCATCAAATAAATACAGTCACGGTACAATCTAACTTCAACTCCTGCCCACCTGACAACGGGACTGCGTTTACGGGTAGAGTTTAAGATATTTAAAATAGCGAGCACATGGCTCTCTCTAGGTACTGGGAAATTAACGCGTTGCATCAACCTTTTAATTAAGAAACCATGCAGTGATTTAGGAAACTGTTTGAAAACTTCGATAGAATAAATGCTTTCAGAAACAGCGCATATCTCAATTTTCGGATCTAAAATTTCGTTCAACCCCTCAACAATCTGCAATTGCCTCAAACCAACACGATATATCCCTTCTAGAGCCGATGGATAGACTTCTTCCAAAGCCGGTAAGGCGCGCTTCCTGATTTTGTTTCGGAGATACCTGTCTGATTCGTTGCTAGAGTCTTCAACCCATTTTAGTTTTTTTTCAACAGCATATTTTTTTATGCTTTCTGCTGAGACATTTAATAAAGGACGAATCAATAGCCCTCGACTAAAATTTCGCACCTCTCGCATGCCTATCAAGCCGTGAGGACCGGATCCCGACATTGCATGATGGAGAATTGTTTCTACTTGATCATTCTTGTGATGAGCAGTCAGCAAACAAACCCCTGTGTTAACAAAGCGCTTCAGAACCTCATAACGAGCGTTCCTAGCCCATTCTTCTTCACTCATATTGGCGCCACGAGCTTCCTCGATCTGGACGATAGTACATTTAAAGTCATAAAGAGCTGCTGTTTTTTTACAGTGTTGTGCCCATTGAGCGCTTGAGGAACTCAATCCATGATCTACGTGAACTAAAGATACTGGGATTTTTATTTTAGACTTTCCAACAAAACACGCAACCAAATCAAGCAGCACAGAACTGTCAAGACCACCGCTATAAGCAACCACTAGATGGGAGCATTGTATATTTTCAAAAAGCGATGAAAGATTAGCGTGCAAAATTTGAAACGTTGAAGGAGTCTTCACTGTATCGGTACCAGAAACAGGTTACTAGCGACTGTCTTTTTCTTGATATCGACCAATTGACGCAATACGTGCTCGACGAGTTAGCACCAGCTCATCTGGGTGCACAGATACAAGCACTTTCAGTTCTTGGGCGATCGCGGATCTCAAGCTGGCAATCGCCGCATCTGGATCACGGTGCGCTCCACCCAACGGTTCATCGATAACACGATCTATTAAACCCAACTTAAACAGAACAGGGGCAGTTATCCCCATTGCTGCTGCTGCATCAGCTGCTTTATCAGCGCTTTTCCACAAAATAGACGCACATCCCTCGGGAGAAATAACAGCGTAGGTCGAGTATTGCATCATCAAAACACGATCAGCGACACCTATAGCAAGCGCTCCCCCCGATCCGCCTTCACCGATAACAGAAGCAATAATCGGTGTTTTCAGCCCAGACATAAGTAACAGATTCCGAGCAATTGCCTCGCTCTGACTGCGTTCTTCCGCTTCAATACCAGGGAAAGCGCCGGGAGTATCGATAAACGTTAAAACAGGTAAACGATGTCTTTCAGCCAGCTCCATTATTCTCAAAGCCTTTCTATATCCTTCAGGCCTTGGCATCCCAAAGTTTCTTTTTAAGTTTTCTTTAGTGCCACGTCCTTTCTGATGACCAATAAAAGCTATTCCCGCCCCGTCGAACTTACCGATACCACTAACGATAGCTGCATCATCGGAAAAGGTTCTATCGCCATGCAATTCATGAAGTTCATCGAGTAGTTTTTCAACGTAATCAAGAGTAAACGGGCGCTTTGGGTGACGGGATAGCTTTGAAATTTGAGACGGATTAAGTTTAGAAAAAATTTGGCTTGTGAGCTGCTCTGAGTGACGACTTAGCCTTTCAATTTCTTCCGAGATATTTAAAAGAGGGTCGTGGCCAATTAATTTAAGTTCATCTATCTTCGCCTCAAGCTCAGCAATTGGCTGCTCAAAATCTAAAAAATCCATATTGACCTGAGGAGGTCCAGCGCTTGTGTTACTCATAATGTTATTTTAGCCGTAAAAACATAAATATAGAACTAATACTCTACATTTACTTTACAGATCCCATGAGTTACACACAATTTATCTAACAGTGTATTGCTTAAGCAAACATTCCATCTTTCAGAGAGATTCAAACGTGCAGTGGCCTCGCTAATCGTATGCTCCACGAACACTGGGATGGAGCCGCTCTCAGCCATGAGAATATCGCCTAGCGCCTCAAGTACCCCATCTGTGTTTATCGCACTCGTCACGGACAAAACCAGAGCACTGGCTAATTCATTCCTAGCCTCATCGACACTCCGGATACCCACCGCCTCGATTCGGAATTCCCCGGAGTATTTGTCTTCCCCGCATGAGGCATCTACTACGACAATGCGATCAAGAGACAGCTTGTCTATATGCTGCTCATAAAGCTCATTGTACACAACGACTTCTGCCCGAGCAGTACCATCATCGAGTAAAAGAACAGCCATCCTACCTCGCCGAGTTTTTATAAGTCTTATAGAGTTGATAAAGCCCGCTATTATTTTAGTTCCAGAAGAGATTGATGCTAGAGCACAGACCGAGATGCTCTCAAACTCCTCTCTGTAACGATTAATAGGGTGCCCGCTTAAATAAAGGCCAAGGGTCTCTTTTTCATATGCCAAAGTTCTTTCTTCTGACCACGCTGGAACATCGGTTTCAGAAACAATTTCTACCAACGAGGAGGCTTCGTTTTCAGCTGAAAGATGAGCAATTCCAAATAAATCATTTTGACCAGTACTCGTGTCTCTGGCGGCTTGATCTGTAGCTTTCAAGACTCGTTCTATATCACCTATGAGTAAATGACGCGGTACATTGAAACTATCAAGTGCTCCCGATTTGACTAGAACCTCCAGTGCTTTTCGGTTTATCCGTTTCGAAGAGTTTCGTTGGCACAGGCCCATTAAATCCTTGTATGGCCCTCGATTAGAACGTTCAGAAATGATGCTGGAAATGATAGTCTCTCCGAGACCTTTGATAGCGCCCAAGCCGTAAAGTATGGTCCTAGAATCACTGACCGTGAATCGAAAAATACAGCTATTAATATTGGGTGAGACAACATCGAGTTGCATCTTCCTAGATTCTTCAATAATTCGCACCACTTTGTCAGTAGAATCCATGTCGGCAGACAAGACTGCCGCCATAAACGCAGCGGCATGGTGGGCTTTCAGCCACGCCGTTTGATAAGCAAGAAGGGCATAGGCCGCTGAATGGGACTTATTGAAACCATAACCCGCAAATTTTTCCATAAGATCAAAAATTACAGTCGAATCTTTTTTGTCAACCCCATTAGCAGCAGAGCCCGCTAAAAAGCTTTCTCTTTGGAAAGCCATTTCTTCGACTTTCTTCTTACCCATAGCCCTGCGTAATAAATCGGCTGCGCCTAACGTATAACCGGCCATGACTCGCGCTATCTCCATAACCTGCTCTTGATAGAGTATCACTCCATTGGTGACATTAAGTATCGGCTCCAGAGCAGAGTTGGTATATTTCACGGAAGCTCGACCATGTTTCCTTTCAATAAAGTCATCAACCATTCCTGATTGCAATGGCCCAGGCCTAAAAAGTGCCACCAGCGCTATTAAATCATCGAATTTATCCGGCTGCAGTCGTCTTATCAGATCTTGCATTCCTTTGGACTCTAACTGGAATACTGCAGTAGTCTCCCCACTTTGGATCAGCTGAAATGTCTCTACATCATTGAGAGGTATCCGAAGAATAGCTATTTGCTCATGTCCTTCTTGCTCCAAAGCCCCATTAATGTCCTTTAGTGCCCAGTCGATAATTGTTAAAGTTCTAAGGCCAAGAAAATCGAACTTAACCAAGCCAATTGCCTCAATATCGTTCATATCAAATTGACTGACGACACTATCACTCCCTTCTTCACAATAAAGCGGCATGAAATCAGTTAAATCGGTAGGCGCGATCACAACCCCTCCTGCATGCCTCCCGGCATTTCTTGCCAGCCCTTCGAGTTTTTGTGCTAGGTCGAATACACTTCTTACATCTTCCTCATTAGCATACCGACGAGATAACACTGGCTCTTCAACAAGTGCTTTTTCCAAAGTCATCTCGAGTTCAAAAGGAATTAGCTTCGCCAATTGATCTATAAACCCGTATGGAAAGCCTAAGATACGGCCCACGTCTCGAAGCACTCCTTTCGCGGCCATCTTCCCGTAGGTAATAATCTGAGAAACCTTCTCTCTGCCGTATCTTTGGGAGACATAATCAATAACTTCGTCCCTTCTTTCCATGCAAAAATCAATATCGAAATCAGGCATAGACACTCGCTCTGGATTGAGGAAGCGTTCGAAAAGCAGATCGTATTCAATGGGATCTAGTTCTGTAATCCCCAAAGCAAATGCCGCCAGCGAACCTGCGCCCGATCCACGTCCTGGCCCAACAGGAATTCCATTCAGCTTTGCCCATTCTATGAAATCACAAACAATCAAAAAATAACCGGAAAATCCCATTTCAATAATGACAGAAAGCTCACTATCGAGTCGTTTGGAATATTGAGCTGTTACTGTCGAATCAGACGCATCGACTGCCACCGCTTTAGTGTCAAACCGACTATTCAGTCCCGCATGAGTTTTTTGCTTCAAAATGTCATTAACATTTTCTCCTTCAGAGACCGGATATTCCGGCAAATGATAGGTATTGAAGTCAAACTCCAGATTACACTGCAACGCTATGCTTACAGAATTAGATACCGCAGACGGGATATCTTTAAAAAGCGCTACCATCTCTTCCTCAGTTCGCAAATGCTGATCTACACTATGAAGCTTTGGTCGACGAGGATCAGCAAGCATTCGTCCTTGTTGTATGCAGACACGCGCTTCATGGACGTCATATTCTTCTAAACTGATAAACTTAACATCGTTAGTCGCAACCAAGGGGACTCCCAAGTCCTCTGAAACGGATGCCACTTCTTGCAAATACGGTTCTTCTCTGGGTCTACCAGTGCGAAAAATCTCTAAATAGTACCGTTCTCCGAGTCTCTCCTGCCACTTCGTTACAGACTGTAACATCCCTTCTCTGTTGCCTGCGAGAAAAGCGGATCCTACGTCACCATGGATGCCACCAGAGAGACAAACGATCCCCTTAAGCTGGGATACATTCAGCCAATCTTCATTGACGATAGGAATCCCTCTGCGTTGGTTTTCTCGATATGCTTTAGTCAACAAAACACTCAGGTTTTTATAACCTAAATTGTTCTGACAGAGGAAAACAACTTTATATGCCTTAGACGTGATTTCAGCATCGGCAACCCATAGCTCTGCTCCTATTATAGGTTTGACACCAGCTGCCATAGCAGACCTGAAAAATTTAGAGCTACCGAACACATTCGATTGATCTGTTAGCGCAATCGCCGCAGTTTTATTAATAATACAATGAGAAATTAATTCTGGAATACGTATCAATCCATCGACTAATGAATATTCACTATGTAAGTGAAGATGAATGAATTTGGGTGACATCTTATTGCCGTTCAGTCAAGACAAACTTGTGCAAAGGTTTAAAAGACATTCGGTGCGCTCTAGATGGACCGTAAATTTCTAAGGCTGATCTATGTGCCACTGTCGGATAACCTTTATTTTGCGCGAACCCATAGCGTGGATCCTTTGCATCTAACTCTCGCATAATACGATCACGTGTTACTTTAGCAATAATAGATGCCGCACTAATTGCACTTACCAAAGAGTCCCCCTTTACAATACTTTTCGAAGGGTAAGGAGTATTAGGGCAAAACCTGCCATCTATAAGTACCTGGGTTGGCTGGAACCCCATGTTAGTCACTGCTCGTTGCATCGCCAAAAGAGTCGCCACGTGAATATTGAGACTATCAATTTCCTTCACAGATACAATCCCAACACCGACAGCCTTAGCACAATCAAGTATTTCCACGTACAAACGCTCTCTTTCCCTCTCACCAACTGTCTTTGAATCTCTAATACCTTCAATTAGGTTAGGCCCCAGAACTACGCTAGCTGCGACCAGCGGACCAGCCAGCGGCCCTCTACCCGCCTCGTCTACTCCGGCAGTGCATTCGTCCACCGCAAAACCAGGTTCAACGCCCATTTTTTATAAGCTTACATACAACATCTCCAGCATTCTCTGTGTTATTAACTAATGACAAGTGAATAGCCTCCGCAGAACGGGAGAAAGCATCGATATTTTTCTTATTCGCAAAGTACTGTAAGACTTTTCTAGAAAGATTTTCAGGAGTCATCTCGGACTGAATATATTCGGGTACTAGATCACTATTGGAAAGAATGTTTGGTAAAGCGATTTTATCAATCGTGATGAGCCTTTTCAAAAAATAATAACTAACTGGCGACATCCGGTATCCTACTACCATAGGAGTTCGACATAACAATGCCTCAAGCGTTACAGTTCCTGACGCAACAATCGCGGCATCAGCCGCAGTTAGCAACTCCCGTGAATTGCGAACATGCACATCAAACCCTGAACCCTTGCAAACAGCCTGCGCAACCTCATTGTGATAACTATTTACAACCCCAATCACAACCTGGGTTCCCTCCGTGCTTTTCACTACGATTTTAGCAGCTTCAACAAACACAGGTAAATGCGAGGTGATCTCTTGCAATCGGCTTCCCGGCATTATCGCGATCACAGCCTTATCTTTATCCAAGCCCAACGCGACCTTTGCATCTACTTTGTTCGGACAAAAGGGCAGCTCTCTAGCTAACGGATGTCCAACAAATTCAGTATTTATCCCATGCTTCTGGAAAAATACCTGCTCAAAAGGAAAAATAGCCAACAATCGATCAGTGGATTCTCTTAGCTTTCTAGCACGGTTTTCTCTCCACGCCCATATTTGAGGGCAGACGTAATGAACTGTTGGGATACCTTCAGCTTTTAATTTTTTTTCAATGTAAAGATTAAAGTCTGGGACGTCTATACCTATGAAAACATCTGGTGGGTCATCAACAAATGATTTTATCAGCCTATCCCTTAATCTAGACAATCGTGGCCAGTTACGAACCACTTCGACTAAACCCATAACAGATAGCTCTGTAATAGATGCTTCCGCTGTACAGCCTTTTAGCAACATTTGCGGACCCGCCATACCTCGAAAAGTAGCTTTCGGGTAAAACGATTTTATTTCAGTTATTAATGCCGCTCCTAAACGATCACCCGACTCTTCACCGGCGACAATTCCAATTGAAAGGATTTGCTTGCTCATTCCTCTCAGTCTCTACTGCTAACAGACTAGCTAAAACAAAAGTAACTATGTTTCAACGAACTATTCCACGAGCCGATTCCAACACGAACCGGTGAATCTTTGCAACTGCTGGATTTGTAGCAACTCCTTTTTCCAACTCTTTAAGTGCGCTATTGGTAGTGAGGCTACGACGGTACATAATGCGATAGCAGTTCTTTACACACTCAATAGTCTCTTGGTCAAACCCTCTTCTCCTCATCCCTACTTTGTTAATAGAGCGGGCTCGCGCAGTATTTCCCGAGACCATAACAAATGGAGGCACATCTTTTACAATAATGGTCGAAATGGCGGAAAAACTGCTCTCACCTAACCTGCAGAACTGATGAACCCCAGTGAACCCGCCTAGTACCACATAGTCATTTATTTGCACGTGGCCGCCAAGCGTAGAGTTATTCGCCAGAATACAATGACTGCCAATGAAACAGTCGTGAGCAATGTGACAGTAACTCATTATCCAATTATCTGAACCTACCTTGGTAACTCCACCACCAAGTGCGGTGCCGCGATTTATACTGCAATACTCCCGTATAGTGTTTCCGTCTCCGATTTCTAGCCGAGATTCCTGACAATTTTCACTAAATTTTTTATCCTGTGGATCATCACCCACACTGCAGAAGGAGTGAATGGTGTTGTTCGAACCGATGACCGTCGGGCCTTTTATATTGCAGTGGGACTGAATTTTAGTCCCTTCACCTATAACTACTCCAGGGCCAACGAGTGTCCAGGGACCTATTTCCACACTAGATGCAATAGATGCCTCTGGATCAACTGATGCAAACTCACTTATCAACTGTCAGCCACTCTTTCCGTAGTCATAAACTCTGCGCTAGCCACAATGCTACCATCTACCTTCGCTGTAGCGTCAAACTTGTATATTCCCCGCAGTTGCTTAGTCAGGGTCGCTTCTAGAACTAATTGATCTCCAGCTGTAACCGGCCTTTTAAAACGAGCTTTATCAATGCCTACCAAGTAATACACATTTCCTGTCTCACTTGTCGCCTTGTTTGAATAAAATGCTAACATACCAGTAGCCTGAGCCATTGATTCTAGTATTAGCACGCCTGGCATGATGGGATAATCCGGAAAATGACCCTGAAAAAAAGGTTCGTTTATAGTCACGTTTTTGATCGCTTTAATTGACTCAAATGGGGTACACTCGAGCACTCTGTCAATAAGCAACATTGGATATCGATGAGGCAGTGTTTTTAAAATTGACGATATATCTAAATTTTCCATCCAGCACCTGTTATGAAGAAATCTGGCTTTTCTGCCCTGTAGAGCGTCTCGCCAACTGATAAAAGCAACACGAGAAAAATTTTAAAACTGAAGCTAAAACACCCCTTGATTATCAAAAAGGACTGACACTAACAAATTTGCAATAGTTAAACTATTTCTTTAATCGCTCAATTACTAAATTTGATATGTCCGCTTTCGGGCTGGCGTAAGGCACATTAGCTAAAACAAGGTCGTAGCCATTTTCCTCAGCCACTGCGACTAAAGCTTCCCCTACGAGCTTTTGAACCTTGCCCATCTCTTCATTCCGCCTAAAATTAATATCTTCTTGGAAGGTTGTCATATCACGTTTCAACTCGCGTGTCTTGTTAGCGATATCCCTATTTATCCTCTCGCTTTCGCTTTCGCTCATAATGGCACCATCTTTAGCTAAACGGTCTTGGAGTTCTTTTAGTGCTGCCTGCGCAGCAACTAAATCTCTGTCTCGAGTCGCGAACTCTTTTTCGAGCATTTTCCTAGCCGCGTCAGCTTGAGGAGCGGACTGCAATATTTCATCTGGCTTCACCACGCCAATTTTTAGTTCCACCGCACAAACAGATTGTGCTGCTATAAATAGCACGAACACCGGTATCAAAGACAGCATAGATTTATTTTTCACCTGAACACTCCAAATAAGAATAGATAGCTAACAAAAGAAACTCAGAGAGTACTTTTCATTGTATACACCTAATTGTGTCATATCTTGTCACGAAAGTAGAACCTCTAGTTCATTAATATAATTAATACTGAGCTCCAAAGTTAAATTGAAACTTTTGGACCTCGTCGTACCACTTATCTTTCAAAGGGAATGCATAACTGATAGCTAGCATCCCAAATGGAGACATCCACGACGCGGATACTCCAGTAGACATTCTCATATCTGAGAACGAAAATTGTTTACTCATCACAAGTGGGTTCCCATCTTCATCACGCACCCAGTCTCGGATCCCGTTACCGGAGTCTTTAACATAGCTATAGCCGCTATCACTCCATACGTTACCTGCGTCAACAAATCCAGAAAATCGTACCGATTTAAATTCCTCCAACGCTGGCACTGGTATCAGCACCTCAGCGTTAAACACAACAGAGGTATGTCCTCCTAATGCACGTCCGTACATATCTTGAGGGCCCAATGAGTGCTCATCAAACCCACGCACAGTTTTTGGCCCGCCAGCATAAAAGTTCTCAAAGAATGGTAACTGAGAAGTCCCTCCATAAGAATCACCATACCCGACATTCGCTTTAAGAAGGCCAGTAAAACCTTTGCCTAAGGGAGTGTATACCCTTCCATCATATTCTAATTTCCAATACTTAAGATCGCCTCCCGGTAAAGCAGCTATCGCCTGTATGCGCTGTAGCGCGCCCCTGTCTGGAAATATGCCATCGTTACGAGTATCGTAAGAATAGGACGTGCTGAGTTTTATACTATCGTAGCTATTCCCTTCTCTCCTCATGAAAGCGCGGATTATCGGATCGAGCTGGCTGGGATCACTATTAATTTTTGTTGATTCATAAGCAAGACCAGTCATTAAGTGGTTGTGTTCAGAGATCGGAATCCCAAGCCTAAGTCCCATTGAAAGGTTTTCGGTCTCATACCTTGAAACCTGTCTACGACCGGCATCAGTCTTGCTATACGCGAAGTCGAAACCTCTGGCAACTCCATCCACCGTCCAAAAAGGATCCATGTAACCTATACGAAATGTCTTATTGATATCACTATTGTTAAAAGCAAAGTTAATGCTCTTTCCGCTTCCTAGAAAATTATTTTGGTTGACATTGGTGTTCAAAATAAATCCCGCAGATTGGGAAAATCCGAAGCCAAGCATTAGGTTTCCCGAAGGTCTCTCCACCACGGTAAAGTTAACATCTACCTGATCCGGCGTACCCTCGACTGGCGGTGTTTCAACTGACACGTCCTCAAAATACCCAAGTCTTCTAAGACGGGTCTTAGATCGTTCAATTTTTTTAGTTGAGATCCACCCACCTTCGAGCTGCCTCATCTCTCTTCTCATAACCTCATCACGAGTCCTAGCATTTCCAAAGAAATTAACGCGCCTAACGTAAGTACGCTGACCCGGATCTATAAAGTATGTAATGTCGACTGTCCCAGTTTCTTCGTTCATCTGAGGTATCGCATTGCAATTGGCAAATGCGTAGCCTTCGTTCCCAAGCCTATCTGTCACGTTTTTACTCGTTGAAGTCAAAGCCTTACGAGAGAAGACCATTCCTTTTCGTGTAAATACCCACCTAAATAACTCTTGAGGCTCCACAATCAGTGTCCCTGAAAGTTTCACTTCCCCTATTAAGTATCTTTCCCCCTCGTCAATATTGATAGTGATATAAACGTCTGACTTATCAGGTGTTATTGATACTTGTGTAGAATCTATTGAAAAATTGATGAAGCCAGTATCGAGGTATAATGATCGCAATGTCTCGAGATCTCCTGAGAGCTTCGACTTTGAATACTGGTCGTCTTTTCTAAACCAGCTAAGCAAGTTTGTGGTATTTAGCGCAAATAATTTTTTGAGTTGCTCTGTCTCAAATGACTTGTTCCCGATTATATTAATTTGTTTGATTTTAGCTGAAGGGCCTTCAGAAATATTAAAATGAACTGCGACGGCTTTGTCTCCCGTCGGTATTACTTCCGTATCTAGTTTTACCGCGTACTTCCCATTCGCAAAATACTGGCGCTTAAGCTCTTGAACAACTTTGTCTAATTTAGCCTCATTGAAAACCTCACCCTCGGCAAAGCCCGCGTCTTTGAGACCTTTTTCCAGATCTTCAGTCTTAATAACACTATTGCCCTCAAAGACTAGCTCAGCTATCGTCTCGCGCTCGACAATTGTTACAACTAATACATCCTGATCGGTATCCAATCGAACGTCTTTAAACAGACCGGTTTTATAAAGCGCACGTATAGCATCCCTAGCTCGACGTTCATCAACGGTGTCTCCGATAGCAATTGGAAGATAATTAAAGATCGCACCCGCGGATATTCTATCCAGCCCTTCCACACGAATATCATCAACCACAAATGTCGCAACCGCGTTTGCGTTTGCCACAATTAAGGTTAAAACAAGCCCTAAGAATTTTCGGGATACTGTAAATCGCATATCTTTTTCTTACTTTTTATCTCGTGAAAACCAGCAATTATTGAAGCCTTACAAGATCATTATAAAATGCAGTCCCCATCAATACGATAAGTAACAGCAAACCAATTTGCTGCCCCACCAATTGAACACGCATTGATACAGGTCGCCTCCCTACAAATTCTATCAGGTAGTAGAGCAAGTGTCCTCCATCAAGCATAGGTATCGGCAAAAGGTTTAAAATTCCTAAACTAATGCTTATCAAAGCTAAAAATTCTAAAAATCGGGCAAGCCCCATCTCAGCAGATTGGCCTGCGTACTGAGCGATTGAGACAGGCCCACTTAAATTTTTTGGAGAAATCACTCCGGTGAGCATTTTCCCTACAAAACTCAAGGTCATTGTAGACATTGTCCAAGTTCGCTCAATGGCCTGAGGAAACGCTGACAAAACATCAAAATGCTCTTTTGACATAGGCGCGTACTCGAAACTTTCAGGGATTCTGACTTGGGCCCCAATTTTTCCAACGATTAAAGCCCCTTCTTTAACCTCACTCGGCCTAATAACAAGCTTTTGAATAGTTGTCTCTCGAGCAACATCGATCCATAAATCAACATTAGGGCTGGAACGCACAATCTCGACCCACTCTTCCCAAGAGCCAATTAGGTTCCCGTTTGAGGCTAAAATTTTATCACCAGAAAGTAATCCCGCAGACTCAGCCGCGCTACCTGTGATAATTTTCTCAATTACTGGCAGTAAAACAGAACGTTTTATCGTCACTCCTAACCTGTTGAGTAGATTTTGCTCGGCCAACTCATCGAAATTTACCCCCGAAAAGTCAAAAGACGAAGTGTGACTATCTCCATTTTCGTTCTTATATGTAAAAGGCACGTTTCTTTTATCAACTATTCCATTTATCGACCTCTTAAGGACACTATCCCACGTACTCACTTTATGGCCATCGATTGAATCTATAACGTCGTTAGGCGTTAACCCTGATTTAAAAGCAATCGAGTCCACTTCTACCTCGCCAACGATTGAGCTTATCCCAGATACCCCTATAACTAACATCGCCCAGTAAGCAATCACTGCAAAAACGATATTGATGATTGGCCCTGCTCCTACGATAACTGTTCTTTGCAGCAAAGATTTACGATTAAAAGCTCGCTCCCTGTCGCAGCTATCCACAATACCTTCCGCCTCGTCTAGCATACGAACAAAGCCTCCAAGAGGGATTAGACCTAGTGAAAAAACTGTCTCTCCAATTTTTTTCTCAAGGACCACAGGACCAAACCCAAAAGAAAACCTTAGAACTTTAACTCCTGCCCAACGAGCTGCGCTATAGTGTCCTAGCTCATGCACTCCAACTAAAATCCCTAAAGCGAGTAAGAAAAAAATCACAGGGAAAAAAAACGCACTCATTTTGTTCCATCCATAACAGAACCAACAAGCATTTCTCGAGTTGCCAAGTCTGCATCCAGAATTTTTTCTAACGAATCGGCTTCTACGATAATCGCACTTGAAAGCGCCTGTTCAATAAACCGAGGTATATCGGTAAATAAAATTTTACGTTCTAAAAACGCAGTCACCGCAACTTCATTTGCGGCGTTCAGCACTGTCGGAGCGGTCCCTCCTCTTGAAAACGCTTCTCGCGCAAGATCGAGACATGGGAAGTTGGTATTGTCTGGTTCCTCGAAATCAAGGTGACTTACAGCAAATAAATCCAAATTAGCAACCCCTGATTCCACACGCTCAGGCCAACCTAAACTGTACGCAATTGGGGTTCTCATGTCTGGCTGGCCCATCTGAGCGATTACCGAACCATCAATATACTGAACCATGGAGTGAATTATGCTCTGCGGATGAATAACCACGCTCACATTATTAGGCGATACTCCGAAAAGCCAGCATGCTTCAATTACCTCCAATCCTTTATTCATCATCGTGGCGGAGTCTACCGAGATTTTTTTTCCCATATCCCAATTTGGATGAGAGCACGCCTGTTCTGGCGTCACCTGATTCAACGTCTCTTTATTTAAACCTCTAAATGGTCCCCCTGATGCTGTCAGTAGTAAGGAATCTACGCCATCCTTGACAACACGGCCTGCATCATCTTTAGGAAGACATTGGAAAATCGCATTGTGTTCACTATCGATGGGAAATAAATCAGCTCCTGAAGCCTCAATCTCATCCATAAAAAGCTGCCCAGACATCACTAATGCCTCTTTGTTAGCGAGAAGCACGCGCTTTCCTTTTTTAGCTGCTGCTAAAGACGGCAATAATCCTGCAGCCCCAACGATTCCTGCCATCAGATAATCGGTTTTAACATTCTCTGAAACAAATTCAAGAGACGCCGTTCCAGACAGAACTATAATGTCAGGACGCTGTGAAATGAGCCGCTTTCGGAGTGACTCGGCTGCGACTTCATCGACCATGACTGCGTAGTCTGGATGCCAAATCAAACATTGGGAATACATCACTTCAACGTTGAAGTTTGCCGTCAGTGCAAAAATGTTGAATTTTCCAGCCATTCTACTAACGACATCTAGAGTATTAACACCAATTGTTCCAGTTGAACCTAAAATTGTTAAATTAATCATCTAATATATCCTGCTTGCAGTAATGCCCATAGATAAACTGGAGCCGCCGCACTTAGACTATCCAGTCGATCTAGAATTCCGCCATGACCGGGTAACACTGCCCCACTACTTTTCACCCTACGAAAACGCTTTATCATGCTTTCAAACAGATCCCCTACCACTGCAGCTAAAGCAGTGATTCCGACAATGCCGTTCCACATATACAAGTCGAGTTCTAGGTTAGTTAAATACAGCAAATTCCCGATACAGATAGCACCCACCATCCCAAATACCAGTCCTTCCCATGTCTTCCCTGGGCTAACGTTAGGCATCAGTTTATGTCGACCGAATAATCGGCCACCAATAAAAGCGAATATATCGACGCAGCTTACCACGAGAACCAACGAGAAAAGAAAATATAGACTAGAACTTCTAATTGTCATCACCGACACGGCCATCGAAACTAGGATAACTGTGCCAATAATTGATAACATCGCGCTGTTGCTGATTATTCCTGCATCGCTACTTTGGTACAAAGCAAGCCAGCAAAAAGCGGCGACCCACAAGCCCAGCATTGTGTCAGCGGCGAGTAGAAGATTATCCGAATAAGGGGGAGTAACTATACCCAAAACGATGATCGAAAGAGCACAGACGACGAATGAAAAAACAACCCTACCATAGATTGAGTGCAGCCCAGAAAGCACACCCCATTCAAGTCCTGCAAGAAACAGCACCACCAAAATAAATGAGTACGCCACTAGTTCTGGCGCTATTAAGCCAAAAAGCACAAATGCGGCGAAAGCACATAACCCAGTTAATAAACGACTACTTAATAATTTCATCTATTAGCACATCAAACGCACCATTTGGGCGCAAGACACCTATTTATAACCTTTCTCAACCAAGATCTCCATCATGATCAGACAAAGCGCCATAACGTCGTTGCCGACTGCTGTAACTAGCTATAGCTTGAGTTAAGTGACTTTCATCGAAGTCTGGCCACAAACAATCAGAAAAATAAAGCTCACTATAGGCGATCTGCCATAGGTAGTAATTGCTCAAGCGATGCTCACCGCCAGCTCGAATAAATAAATCGGGAGAAGAAGATTCAGGAACGCATAAATATTTGTCAACGATATTCTCGTCAACGTTTTGGATAGATAAAGTGCCATCAACCACATTCTGAGCGATTGATTTCGCAGCACGCACCACCTCCCACCTACCACCATAATTAACAGCTAGCACAAGATGCATGCGATCGCATTTTTGGGTGGCGCTTTCTATATCCTCAATCGCTTTTTTTAGACTAGTGGAAAACGGATCACGATCGCCTGTCACGGACACTCTAACTCCATTGCCAACCAAAGAGTCTGTTTCCAGATTGATTGAGGTAATCAGGAGCTCCATCAAAAATTCGACCTCAGATGCAGGTCTTCGCCAATTTTCACTGCTAAAGGCAAAGAGCGATAGGGTTTCAATCCCGTTTTTAATACAGGCTTCAATAACTCTCCTCGTAGCACCAACACCTTCCTTATGCCCTTCTGCTCGATTCAGTCCACGCTTCTCTGCCCATCGACCATTACCATCCATAATAATTGCGATATGTCTAGGAGTCTCAAGGGTGGACATGGTTATTTGTTCTGAAAGAAAATCGAGATAAACGACTCATGAACACGACTAAAGTTGCCTTGCAATTAATGTCTAGATCTCAACAATTTCTTTCTCTTTATGGCCGACAATCTCGTCAATAAGTTTGACGTGCTCATCGGTAATCCTTTGAGTTTCAGAGTCTCCAGCCCGTTCGTCATCCTCAGAAATCTCTTTGTTCTTCTTAAGAATTTTAAGTTTACTTAAGCTGTCGCGTCGGATATTTCTAACAGCCACCTTTGCCTGCTCGGCTTCGCTCTTTAGAATTTTCACTAGTGATTGTCTGCGTTCTTCACTCAACGGAGGAACAGGCACACGAATGACTGTACCCGCAGTGCTTGGGTTAAGCCCTAAATCCGAATTTAGTATAGATTTCTCAATTAGCTTTACTGCACCTGCATCCCAGACCGTAATCAGCAAGGTTCGAGAGCCCTCTAGACTTATGCTAGCTGTCTGGGAAATTGGTGTACTAGTTCCATAATAATCCACCATTAGATGTTCTAATAAGGCAGGATGCGCTCTACCGGTCCTCACTCGAGAAAGGTCAGACTTAAATGATTCTACGCTTTTACCCATCCGTTCTCGTGCATCTTCAAAAATTTCATTCATTCTTTTTACCCTCACTATTTACCAGCGTGCCAACGTGTTCTCCAAGTGCGGCCGCCAGAAAGGAACCAGATTTGGTCATGTCTACGACCCGCAACGGCATAGAGTTCTCTCGACAGAGAACTATTGCGGTAGCGTCCATAACCTTCAATTTTTGATCTAACACTTCGTCATAATGAAGCACATCATAACGCTTAGCCGACTGGTCTAACTTGGGGTCCGATGAGTAAATTCCGTCTACTTTCGTGGCTTTTATAAGAAGATCTGCATTGATTTCTATAGCACGTAGACTCGCAGCGGAGTCGGTAGTAAAAAATGGATTGCCTGTACCCGCAGCCATTACAACCACCCTCCCTTTTTCCAAATGCCGCACTGCTCGACGTCTAATATAGTCTTCGCATACTTCATTTATTTTTATTGCTGACATAACTCTAGCTGACATGCCGTTACGTTCTAAAGAATCTTGAATAGCCAGTGCGTTAACTACCGTGGCAAGCATACCCATTTGGTCAGCGGTTACACGATCTATACCACCGGCCGCCAAACCGGCACCCCGAAAAATATTGCCGCCGCCAATCACGATAGCAACTTCAACCTTCTGTTCGACCAACGCCCCTATCTCTTCACTAACCTGTCCGATGACCACTGGGTCAATGCCGTAGGACTCATCTCCAAGAAGTGCTTCTCCACTAAGCTTCACCAACACTCTTTTATACTTTAAACCCGTGCTAGATAGTCGCATCTACTAAGCTCTCCGAATACAGTTACCCCGTTCTCTAACTCTCTCCTGCAGCTTTTGCTTGTGCCATGACCTCTTCAGCAAAATTCTCTTCTTTTTTCTCTATCCCTTCGCCTAATTCATAACGTGTAAATTTTGTCACACGAGCTGATTCTAATGCAAGCAGTTCTCCGACTGTCTGATCTAGGCTGCGAACGTAAGGTTGGCCCGTCAATGTTATTTCAGCTTTATATTTTTTAATCCGCCCTTCTACCATTTTCTCAATTATATTTTGAGGTTTCCCTGATTCAGCTGCTTGCGCTTGATAAATCGCCATCTCATTTTCTAGCACCGAGGAAGGAATCTGACTATCGTCGACGCAAACTGGGCTACTGGCGGCTATATGCATGGCTAGCCCTCTAGACAGCTCTTGTCCGCCACCTTCGACACTCACTAGCACGCCAATGCGGCCTCCATGGAGATAAGTATCTAGAACGACCGACTCGACCCTCGGTTCAATCACAAACCTTCTAACACCGATATTTTCTCCAACCACACTAATCAGTTCCAATCTCTTAGCCTCTATCGTCTTCCCATCACCACAAACACAAGCCCCTATAGCTTCCGCACTATTAGGACGTTGTTCCATAATCGTTCCTACCGCAAGCTCGCAAAACGCCAGAAAATTTGAGTCTTTAGCCACAAAATCTGTTTCAGAATTTATCTCCGCCATGACAGTGACATGGTCATCGGAAGAAACAACAATTTTCCCTTCAGCAGCTATTCTTCCAGCTTTCTTGGCGGCTTTAGCAGCACCTGTTTTTCGCAAATGCTCTATAGCCTTATCTATGTCTCCATCTGTCTCTACAAGTGCTTTCTTGCATTCCATCATCCCCGCTCCTGTTCTATCTCGGAGCTCTTTCACCATACTTGCATTAATTGTCATTACTAATAGCCTTCATCCTATGTAATGACATTACAGCGAAGCTATTACACAAAATAATATTTGTCTTACCATTCATTCTGATGTTACTTGCGGGTCACTTGCGCTCATTTTACCATTTTGAGCAGAGGAAAGATCTGGGTTTGCAACAGGCTCTATTGTTTCAACCTCAATAAAATCATCTGCATTAATCTTTTCTTCTAGAGAGGAAGGCATTCCAGATAAAACCGCATCAGCCACAGCGGCAGCATAGAGCGAAACAGCTCGAGAGGCATCATCGTTTCCAGGAATTACATAATCGATTCCGTCTGGAGAATTATTAGTATCCACAATTCCAATTATTGGAATACCAAGTTTATTAGCTTCTGCCACGGCTATTTTTTCGTGACCGACATCTACGATAAAAAGGGCATCAGGCAAGCCATTCATTTCTTTTATTCCACCAAGGCTCTGTTCAAGCCTTGCCGCGTCACGCCGGATAGTCAGTCCTTCTTTTTTTGTTAATAAATCTAATGCGCCTGACTCTATCTGAGCTTCTAAATCTTTCAATCTTTTAACCGACTGTTTCACAGTCTTAAAATTAGTTAACATTCCACCTAACCAACGGTTGCTAACGAAGGGCATACCACAGCGTTTAGCATGTGTTGCAATGGGGTCTTGCGCAGAGCGTTTCGTCCCCACAAACATGATGTTGTGCCCCGGCTTCGATGCTAGCCGCTCCACAAATTTAATACCCGTCTCAAACATCGGAACAGTTTTATCAAGATTAATAATGTGAATTTTATTCTTTTCGCCAAAGATATATGGTGCCATTTTAGGGTGCCAAAATCGCGCCTGATGGCCGAAATGCACTCCTGACTCCAACATGTCACGCATACTTACTGTACTCATCTTCTCTCTCCTTAGGGTTTTGCCTCCACGCTCCCCGGTCGCCAATCCTTCTTATTTCGTTACCGAAGGACACCCTAGCGCCGGTTTAGGCCCGTGTGAGAATTAATTTAAATTTCGATTTGCCCAATGGGCTGCGGCTTTATACCATAGAAAGCAGGTCGCCAACAATATGTGTTCATACAGGATTCAGATATAACAGATGATAAAGACACCTGAAGAAATCAAAAAAATGCGCGTAGCTGGGAAACTAGCGGCTGAGGTCCTTGAAATGATCGAGGAACATGTCGTGCCCGGAATAACGACCTTAGAGCTTGATAATATCTGTCACGCTTATATAGTAAACACACAAAACGCCATTCCCGCACCACTGAATTACAAAGGTTTTCCCAAATCGATTTGCACTTCAGTAAATCATGTTGTTTGTCACGGAATTCCCAGTGAGAAAGTCCTTAAAGAAGGCGATATAATTAATATAGATATCACCGTAATTAAAAATGGCTACCATGGCGATACTAGCAAAATGTTCAATCTAGGCAAGGTTTCTATTAAGGCCAACCGCCTTTCAAAAGCTGCCTACGAGAGTATGCGAATAGGTATCGCTTGCGTAAAACCAGGAGCTCAACTTGGTGATATCGGCCACGCTATTCAAAAGTATGTGGAGGGGATGAACTATGCCATTGTCAGAGACTATTGTGGCCATGGCATTGGCAAAAATTTTCACGAAGATCCGCAAGTTCTGCATTATGGGCAAAAAAAAACCGGGTTAACATTAAAATCGGGAATGATATTTACGATTGAACCGATGCTGAATCTTGGGAAACATGAAGTCAAACTTCTTCCTGACAAATGGACAGTTATCACCAAAGACAGAAGCCTGTCTGCACAATGGGAACATACTATATTGGTGACTGACGATGGGTACGAAATTTTGACGTTAAGATCTGAAGAAAAAACCATTATTGGTTAATGGATAATAGTTCAATTGTTTCTTACTGCTCCAATTTCTGAAAACGAGCTGTCTGCCCGAGCAAGGACGATTGCAGGAGCCCGTCTTGGCGACATAGCTTTAGCCACTGATCAACTGTTGCCAAAAAACCTTCTACGGCATAAAGGATTTATCGGGCGTCTTATAGAGGTCTATTTAGGCGCTACCGCAGGAACCCGCCCTGAACCAGATTTCGTTGAAATAGGCATTGAACTAAAGACATTACCAATAAACTCGAACGGCAAGCCTGCAGAGTCGACTCACGTCTGCAGTGTTTCGCTGAGCAATCTAGCGGGCTCATCATGGCAGACGTCATTAGTCTGCCGGAAGCTAAAACGAGTTTTATGGGTGCCTTTTGAGGCTGACAAAGACGTTCTTTTGTCAGATAGACGAGTAGGCACGCCTTTTTTCTGGACACCATCTCATGATGACATAATAGTGCTGAAAAGAGACTGGGAAGAGCATATGGAATTGATGTCTACAGGTAATTTCAGCTTGTTATCGTCTTATCAAGGACAATATCTTCAGGTACGTCCCAAAGCGGCTAACGGAAAAACGCTAGCACCTTCCGTAAATTATCATGGCAGTCCTAGTAGAAACCTACCTAGGGGATTTTACTTAAGGCCCATTTTTACCGCAAAAATTTTGGAATCAATCTTCGAATGAACTCGAAAGAGCTTTTACATAATATCTCCGAAGAATGGAGATTCTGCCTCGCCCCGATGATGAAGAAAACGGATCGCCATTTTCGTTATCTGGTCAGCATAATTGCTCCAAAAATGCGTTTATACACGGAAATGATTACGCCAAACGCTATAATTCATGGAAACCGAGCGCGCTTCTTAGGACACTCAAGAGAAGAACAGCCTCTCGCCCTACAACTCGGAAGTGCTGACCCTCTTGCTCTTCTGCAAAGTGCCCTCTTAGCCGTAGAAGCCGGATTTAAAGAGATTAACCTTAACTGCGGCTGCCCTAGCGACAGAGTCCAATCAGGCTCGTTTGGTGCTGCAATGATGAAGGTACCAACGGTTGTTGCCCATTGTGTATCTACCTTGCGTGCGGAATTGCCGTCAAATATTCAAATTAGTGTGAAAACGCGATTAGGGGTCGATGACTTATATAGCTATGACTATCTTCACTCATTCATATCCCAAATACATAGTAGCGGTTGTCGTGTCTTCCATATACACGCAAGACAGGCTCTTTTAGCTGGGTTAAGTCCAAAAGAAAACCGAGAGATACCCCCTTTAAATCACGAGTGGGTATATCGTATCAAAAAAGATTTTCCGATGTGCACAGTGGTGCTCAATGGCGGAGTAAATTCAGCTTGTCAGCTCGCAGGCCATTTACAGCATGTCGACGGAGTAATGATTGGCAGACATGCCTATAACAACCCATTCGACCTTGCACAGTTTGAAAAAACAATTTTTGACCAAGAAACTAATGCTAAAGCTCTGACCCGCAGAGACGTCGTATTAAAGTATCTTGACTATGCTGATAAACAAATATCGAAAGGATTTCAATTTAAAGCCATGGTTGGTCACTTGATCAATATGTATCAAGGGCAACCTAATGCTAAAGGGTGGAGACGCTATTTAAGCGTTAACTCTGGCCAAGGAAAGACAAGTCCTGAGACAGTGCTGTCGGCATTAACTTTAGTAAACTAAACTACCGTGTAGCAGACATGGTATCGGTGGAGCTATACTATGCATTCTGGTGTAGAGATACTTCAGTAATCTAAAAAACACATATAGAAACAAAAGCGACTTATGAACATTGAGCGTGCTAGATTCAACATGGTTGAGCAACAAATAAGGACTTGGGAAGTATTAGACACTGAGGTTTTAGACGTATGCGCGGGTATAAAGCGGGAGAACTACGTACCAAAAAACTTTCAAAACTTAGCATTTACGGACACTGAAATAGAAATCGGCTTTGGTCAACGTATGATGTGTCCTAAGATTGAAGCTCGTGCGCTGCAAGCATTGAAAATAGAGAGCACGGATACCGTGCTCGAAATAGGAACAGGGAGTGGCTTCATGGCCGCTTTGCTGAGTTCTCTGGCCCAAAAAGTTGACACGCTGGAGATAAATGCTGATTTGGCCACAAGTGCCGCTGAAAAGCTCGCAAAAGATGGCTTTGAAAATTGCACTGTGCACCTCAGCGACGGTATTGACGGTTTTGCTGCCAATGCTCCTTACAATGCAATTATGGTTTCCGGTTCCTGTGCTGGACGTAGAAAAACTCTCGAAAATTCTCTTACTGTTGGAGGTCGATTATTTATTGTCGTAGGGGTTGAGCCTGTAATGGAAGCTATCCTGATAACGCGTTATGCTGAAAAAATCTGGATTTCTGAAGATTTGTTTGAGACGACGATAATGCCGCTGATTGGCGCGGAGAAAAAAAGAGAGTTCCAATTCTAAAGTTAAAAAGCGAACGGCACATTTGTTAATGTTTCTTTTCACCGCATTTCACATCAATCTGATTGTGGGCCAAAATATCCGAAAGAGTAAAGCCATGACAAAGTCTATAATTCACCCAATTAACGCTCTTGTAATTATAGTATTGTTCCAAGCGCCGACTATCTCCGCGGCTAATAATAATTTAGGATCATTGTTGTTCTTGGCCGAGCAAGAAGACCCTGTATATAGAGAAGCACAATCTCTTGCCTTAGCTAAAGCAGAAGGAGTTCCACAAGCAAAGTCACAAATATTTTTTCCAACGATAAGGTTAAATGCGGGTACTAACCGAGTACGCGACGACATATCAACCACTGGATTCGGTGCAAACGGAATTGCCAAATATAACTCAAGAAATTACAGCATCTCGTTTACACAACCTATTTACCACCATGATCGGTTCTTAGCTCTATCTCAGGCCGATAAAAAGGTACAACAAGCACAGCTCGAAGTTGTTATTGCTCACCAAGAACTAATCCTAAGACTCTCAGAAGCATATTTTGAAGTTCTTGCATCTCAAGACAACTTAGTTTTCCAACAAACCCAAAATAAATCTTTACTCAGTCAACTTCGACAAGCGCAAAAAAAATACACAGTAGGACTAATCCCTAGAACAGATATTGAAGAAGCTAAAGCTGGATACGATAGGTCAGTTGCCAGTCTAATCCGAGCAAGACAATCGATTGATAATGCCGGCGAAATGCTCAGGGAAATCACGCAAGATTATCCAATTAAACTAGCTTCACTAACAGATCAAATGCCTTTGGAGCTTCCTAATCCTCCAGACATAGAAAAGTGGACTGCTGTTGCGTTAGAAAAAAGCCTAGAAATAAAATCTGCCAATCTCGATGCACAAATAGCACAAAAGGAAATCCATAGGCAGTCATCGCGAAGCTTGCCAACTATTGATCTCGTTGGTGGCCACGGGTACGGCCGTCAAGGCGGACGTTTTGGAGTAAGCAAGATACATAAAAGTAACGTTGGTGTAGAAGTTAACCTCCCTCTATTTGAAGGAGGGATGACTATATCTTTAACTAAGGAAGCACGTCATGTACATGATGCTAAACTTGCAAAATTAGAGTCGGCGTACAGATCAGTTAACAGGAAAACACGTCAAGCTTATTTGGGAATCGTCTCTCAAATTGGGGCCGTCCAAGCTTTAAGGCAAGCTGTGCTATCATCAGAAACCGCACTAAAATCAACGGTCGGAGGCTTCAACGTTGGAACCCGGACAGCAGTAGACGTTGTCGCTGCAGAACGCATTCTATCTGAATCAAAGCGCGATTATGCCCGAGCCCGTTACGACTACATTTTAGAAACATTAAAGTTAAAAAAGGCTGTTGGAACGTTGTCGCCTGAGGACCTTCTTTCTATAGAAGCTTGGCTACAATAAATGGCAGAGACATCCCTAACAGACGAAAGGCTTTAGGGCTTCTAAAGTCAGCTTTGTCGCTCCTTTAGAATTTTCCATTACCTGTGTTGCCCTTGAGCTTTGCGCTAAGGCTAGATCACGACTAGCTAATAAAATTTCTGCAGCTTTACTGAGCTGAAGAGCATTAGAAACCTTCAGCAAAGCGTCCCTAGCCAAAAGTTCTTCGCAAATTTCGCTGAAATTAAAGGTAAAAGTGCCAGTAATCACAGGTACTTTGACTGCTATTGGCTCTAACACGTTTTGCCCTCCATACGGGAGCATGCTTCCGCCAACAAAAGCAACGTCAGAGACAGCATAAAAAGACAGCAAATGTCCAAGCGTGTCGACTACAAGAACGTCAAAATTTTCCTTGGGCCGAACCGTACTTTGATAGCTCAGTGAGAAACCAGATGACATAACAAGGTTCGTAACAAAAGAAATACTCTCGAGATGTCTAGGTGCCAAGATAAAAACCACCTCTGGCATAAGAGCTCTAAGGTTGATCATAGTCTCTAAAATAAAAGATTCTTCTCCCTCTCGAAAGCTACCAAAACACATCACCTTTTTAGAGGTCAATCCTAAACGTTCCCTTAGCACTCTGGCTCGAGAAAAACTTTGTTCCCCTACTTCGACATCAAATTTCAAATTGCCAACAGTACTAATACTAGAAGGATTGACACCCAATTTCTGATACCACTCAGCATATTTTTCTGTTTGCGCCAGCACGATCGATAAAGTCTCGAAAGCTGGTGTGGTAATCACCCGTGCCTTCAAATAGTTTTTATATGAGGTCGGAGACATTCGCCCATTTACGATACAGGTCGGAATTCCCTTCGTGTCGCACATTTTTAGCAGGTTAGGCCATAGTTCAGTCTCTACTAAAATCAATACTTTCGGGTTTACGCGGCTTATGAAACGCGACAACACTGACGGCAAATCGATAGGGAAATAGAGATGGGAAACTCTGGTCCCAAACTCCAGATTAGCAATTTCGGCTCCTGTAACAGTCGTAGTAGTAACAAGAACAGATAGCTGTGGATAGTCTTCCAGTACTTTTTTTACTAATGGCGATATCGCTTTCACCTCGCCGACGGACACTGCATGTATCCAAATAGGGCTGGACTGGCTAAGGCACCAGGGAGGAAAACCAAGTTTTTGCTTGCAGGCAACCCATAGATCTGGTTTTGATTTATTACGCCACAGCCACCGCAACAACAGCAAAGGAGTAAGTCCTATGGTCGCAAGCGTATACAAGCACCTTAGAGATTTAGCCAGGTCAAATACTCCTCAGCGCCACTTTCCACATCTTTGAACGAGTTAACGTAACCAATCTCGCGCAGTCTATTCATATTGGCTTTTGTATTCGCTTGATAAGCAGGCAATAACTCAGGAGGAAATTGAACATACTCAATCCTACCTCTTCCATGAAACCCAACAACGACATTGCCGACCGTATTAAAAGTCTCCGCGATACCAGTACCACAGTTATAGATCCCTGACGAAGAGGATGGCTGCCCGCCAGCCCAGATAGTTAAGTTAACTACATCATCGACATGTACAAAGTCTCGGCGCTGTTCTCCAGAAGCATAACCATGAGAGCCTGCAAATAACTTTACCGTATCACTAGAAGAAAGTTGCTTATTTAAATGATAAATGACGCTAGCCATGGACCCTTTATGACCCTCATTGGGACCATACACATTAAAATATCTCAGACCGATTACTGTTGAATTGCTTTTAGCCCTTCGTATCTCCCTCGCTCGGACGTGTTGATCGAACGCTAATTTTGAATATCCATAGACATTTAAAGGGCTCTCATTACCAACAGCCTCATCAAACGTGCCAGAGCCGGAACCGTAAACTGCAGCACTTGAGGCGTAAACTAGCGGGATCTCCCGCTTATCGCAGAATTCCAGCAGCAATCGTGATGCTCGGAAATTTGTATCCATCATATACTTTCCGTCCCACTCCGTAGTGTTAGAACAGGCCCCTAGATGAAACACTTGAGAAATCCGTTCCAACTTGCCGCAGTAACTAGTTTTTGCGTTCATGAAGTGATCAAGTTCAGTAAAAAATCTGTCTTTATCCTCATAATCAGCGATACAACATCGTGACAAATTTAAAGATTTCTCACCATAGGTAAGGTTATCAACCACTAGTATGTCAAACAACCCTTTTTTATTTAACTCAGTTATTAAATTACTACCGATAAAGCCCGCCCCACCGGTCACTAAGATCACGCGTCTTCACCTAACTTGTTTAAAATATCCGTGGAAGAAAAACCTTCGTGAAAAGGCAACACTTCTACTTTGCCGCCGGCGGCAATCACGTGGTCTGAGCCAGCGATTTCTGAAGCGACATAATCCCCTCCTTTGACAAGTACATCAGGCAGAATTTCTCCGATTAAAGACTCTGGTGTATCTTCAGAAAATGCGACCACCCAATCGACTGATTTAAGAGCTGCAAGAACCTCCATTCTAGTTTCAAGATCATTTATGGGCCGATTAGCACCTTTAAGCCGAGCCACTGAAAAATCGCTATTTACGGCAACAACAAGTCGATCGCCCAATTTCCTTGCCTCTGAAAGATATGCGACGTGTCCTTTGTGCAGGATATCAAAACAGCCATTGGTCATAACTATCATGTCACCCTTAGCTTTCGAATCCTCTAAAATGCTCTTCAATTCACCTAACTCCAAAATCCCCGTTTTCTCTTCAGAAGAGATGTCAAATCTCTTGACCTCGTCCAATGTTAGCGTAGAGGCCCCAAACCGCCCTACAACTACACCAGCAGCCTTGTTAGCATACGCCACAGCGTTACTAGTACTTGACCCGGCAGCTATAAAAGCAGCCATCACTCCACAGACGGTATCCCCTGCGCCCGTAACATCGAACACTTCTTTTGCCTCGGCAGCTACTATTAAGTGCGTCTTCTCTTCAACAAGTACCATCCCTAAGGCACCTTTCGTGACTAAAATCGATCTAATAGACAATTCTTTTAATATTTTCTCAGCTTTGGCTATTAGAACTTCATCTGAGCCACAATTACCCACGACCGCCTCGAACTCTTTCAGGTTGGGCGTCAGCAGATCTACACCCCGATACCTTGAAAATTCAACTCCTTTAGGATCCACGATAACGAACCGATCTAAAGCTTTGGCGTCTTTAATGAGGTTTTCGACTTGACCAACGCTACCTTTTCCATAATCGGATATAACAACGACATCGGTTTTTTTCAAGTGCCTTGTAAACTCAGATCGGACTTTCTTGCTTCCACCATTGCCACAAGATTGCTCAAAATCGATTCGAAGCATCTGTTGCCCCTGACTTACTACGCGCGTTTTAACTATTGTCGAATATTTAGGGTTTTTAACAAGACCACACTGAATTCCTAGACTACCAGCAATTTGTTCTATCTTGGCTCCATCAATGTCATCTCCAATTTGACCAACCAAACATACTACAGCGCCCAGAGTAGCGGCGTTCGCGGCCACGTTCCCCGCTCCTCCAATCAGCTCAATCGTATTTTCAATTCTAACAATCGGAACAGGAGCCTCAGGGGAAATTCGTGACGTTGTGCCAGACAAATATCTATCTAAAAGTAAATCCCCGATCACGAGAACCTTCCCATTACTTATTTTTTCAAAAATTATATTCATGGAACTCATATCCGTACGCCAATTAACCGCCCTGTGAAATAAGCCTATCTTCAAATTATTTATAATCTTATCATAGACCCATGCCGAACTTATGCAGATTAACAGCCGCAATGATGTTGCTTATAAGTTTACCAAGTTACGCGCTTATCAATTCCTACACCGCAACCTATGAAATAATAAAGTATGAGATCAGAGTCGGAACGATAGAACGAGTCTTTCAACGTAAACTTAACAACTCTTACGTTTTGACATCCACCACCAAACCCTATGGAATAGGCAAATTCTTTACGCGGCAGCATCGGATTCAGACTAGTACAGGGCAAATCAATCTGGACCGAGTGATCCCTTTTGGATATCAGAACGAAGAGGATAGCAAGGCGAAATCTTACAGCCTAGCCTTCGAGAACAGCACACATACCATGGTGAGTAAACAGCTAGGCGGAACATCTCAGATGCAATATTCAGGAGATCTGTACGATCCTTTGTCGTACCAACTGCAACTACGTGTGGACATGCACAACCCATCAATGGGTAAGTTTAACTATCAGGTGTATAAAAGGAACAAAACAAAAGCATTAGATTTTGTATCTGTTTCAACGGGTACGCTGTCCACCGCGGTAGGCAAGCTGAATGTTAAAATATTACTAAGACAAGGTAGCAGCAACAAGAAACAAACCAAAATATGGGCGGCCTCAGAGCTTGGTTATCTCCCAGTGAAAATTATAAACATTGAAAAAGATGGCGAAGAAATTTCTATTAAGTTGCTTCAAATAGCCTTCCACGAGTGAACTCTATTTTTTCTTCGCCCCGTAAATAGTAGCTATCAGCTGCTCGGCAGAAGCGTAAGCACCCAAGTAAGTCCCATCCGATGCGTATATTGCAGGGGTGCCTGCTAGTCTCATACTTTGCCCAAGAGAAAAATGATCAGCGACCGGGTTAGCGCACTTACGGGTGGCGATCTCTTTCCCTAACTTCGCTTGAGTTAGAGCTTTTTGCTTGTTTTGAGCACACCACACATTAACCGCCTTATCGTAAGAGTCACTATTGAGACCCGTCCGAGGATATGCCAAATAATGAATAGTGACTCCCGCATCATTCAAAGCGGGCACTTCTTTGTGCAGCTTGCGACAGTAACCACAATCGATATCGGTATAAACATAAATCCTGTTTACTTCCTCACTTTTCTCATCACCGAATGTGATAAGTAGATTTTTGTTTAGTTTCTGGAACTCTTTTTTGCGCATTTCCGCTTTAGCCGTTTGAGTGAGATTTTCTTTTGCTACCAAATCTATCAATTCACCCTGAAGCAAATAACGCCCGTCCTTAGATACATAAACAAGCTCTCCTCCAAGATCAACCTCGACAAAGCCGGCCATTGGAATTGGACTAATAGACTCTACGGTCTCGGATGGAAACACATTTTCGAGCATTCTCCTCACTGCTTGACTCGAATCATCAGCTTGGGCAAGGCCTACAACAGCAATCGCTATCACTAGACAATACAATTTTATTTTCACTTTTTGTTCCTTTATAGGTCTTGCATTACTGTTACTGGCTTAACGTCACCCTCGAGGATGATGTTCGCTGTGGAGCTTTTTTAAACGCTCTGTCGCAACATAGGTATAAATCTGTGTTGTCGAGATATCGCTGTGACCTAACAACATCTGTACCACTCTTAAATCTGCTCCATGGTTCAATAGGTGCGTAGCGAATGCATGGCGCAGCGTGTGAGGGGAAATTTTTCCATCTATGTGCGCCAAAAGTGCATATTTTTTAACCCGGTGCCAAAATGTCTGTCTAGTCATCGGTCTCCCACGGTTACTTGGAAACAAGGCTCTGGTCATCTGTTCTCCTACCAACCTCACTCGACTCATGGTCAAGTACTTGCTTAACCAGTAAATGGCGTTCTCTCCTAAAGGGACTATGCGTTCCTTATTGCCTTTCCCCACAACGCGAACAACACCCTGACGCAAATTTACTTGCGTAGTTTCTAGCCCCACTAGTTCACTGACTCTTAATCCGCTAGCATAGAGAACCTCGAGCATCGTTCGATCCCGCAAGCCTAAACATTGTTCTGTATTAGGAGCAAGTAAAAGTGCTTCGACATCACCTTCACTAATGGATTTAGGTAAAGACCGGCCTAATTTAGGTGCTCCAAGTTCAGCACTTGGGTCAACCGAGATTAAGTTCTCTCTAAGAATATAGCGATAATATCTCTTTATGCTGGCAAGACGCCGGGATAATGTTTTTGAAGACAGCTTGCTTGCATGTCCCATAAACCGCGTTAATTGCACTGAATCAGCCCCCAAAAGGGAGACATTAAGAGAGCTAAGAAAAATGCCTAACATCTTAAGATCGCTATTATATGCGGACACACTTAGAGGACTTAAGCCGTATTCGCTCCACAAATGTTCTAAAAACCTATCAACATAATCGGTGTCTAAATCCAATGTACTACTACTACTGGCTAAAAAAGTTAATATAGAATATTAGACGCTATTAACAACAAAAATCTATAGGGAAGGGCTTGGTTATGTTTAACGATTGGTTTAACGACGAAGAGATGAAAATCTCAGAAACTCCTAGAACCGATTCAGAACAAAAAGCTGCTAATGAAACTGCCGCGAATTTATCACTATATCACTACGAAAGCTGTATGTTTTGCGCTCGGGTCCGTAAAACAATTCACGCGTTAAATATCACCATTAAACTCTGCGACATTACTAAAGACAGAAGTCATTTAGAAGCACTAGCTACCCTAGGGGGAGGGACTACCGTTCCCTGCCTCAGAATAGCTGGGAAAATATCCGGTAAAGAAAAGTGGCTTTACGAATCTAGCGATATCTCGCAATACCTAATTCAGCAGTTCAAGTAGCTCGCTTAGCCGATATTTTCTCTTTTATTCTCGCTGCTCTGCCTCTCAAATCACGCATGTGATATAGCTTGGCACGACGCACATCAGCCCGACGTTTAATTTCAATGCGTTGGATCAAAGGGCTATGTGTTTGGAAAACACGCTCTACACCCTCTCCATGAGAAATTTTGCGAACAGTGAAAGAAGAGTTCAAGCCTCGATTACTCATTGCGATAATAAAACCTTCGAACGCCTGTAGCCTTTCCCGAGTTCCTTCTTTTACTTTTACTTGCACAACAACGGTGTCGCCAGGGCCGAAAGTAGGTATGTTTTTTTGAAGCTGCTCCGCTTCAATTTTCGCTATTAGCTCACTCATCACTCACGCCTTAAAATTTGAATTCCGAAATTCTACACCAAACACGAATAATTTTATTATTATTTTCAATCACGAGGTTATAAATCTCATGGCTATTTATTTCTCGCTTATGAAACTTGCTAAGAGCATGATATCTTCATCACTCAAAGACATCTTTCCAAGTAACTCTGGTCTTCTCAAATATGTTCGACCTAAACTTTGTTTCCGTCGCCATAAGGCTATCTTACGATGATCGCCGCTCATTAAAACTTCAGGAACGCAATGCCCCTCAATTTCTGCCGGCCGAGTATAATGAGGGTAATCTAGTAACCCTGAATAAAAAGAATCTTCAACAGAAGACAATTCACTGCCCAGCACGCCTGGCAAGGAACGTGCTAGAGCGTCGATGATAACCAAGGCGGGAAGCTCGCCCCCAGTGATAACATAATCTCCAATCGACCATTCACTATCGACGCTACTCAAGATAACCCTTTCATCAACTCCTTCATAACGTCCACATAAAAACACTAGGTGATCGTAACAGTTCAAGCTATTGATGTGGTTATGGTTAAACGTTTTTCCTTGAGGGCTAAGATATATAACATGTCGTTTTTGCGCTTCCTGTGTCTTCAACGCCGACAAAGCTCTAAACACAGGCTCTGCTGTCATCACCATACCGGGGCCACCTCCATATGGAGCGTCGTCTACCCTTCCGTTACTATTTTCGGCATAGTCTCTTGGGTTTATAACGTCAATCTCTATCAAGTCGGACTTGCAGGCTTTTCTGATTACTCCGACATCACGGTAAGACTTAATTAACTCAGGAAACAGTGTAAGAACTGTGAATCTTTTGTTCAATTAACTATCTTCCAAATCCCAATCAACAACCATTTTTTGATTCGCCAAGTCGATAGACGTAACATAGACATTCAGCACAAATGGTATTAGGACTATATTATCACCTCTTACTTCTAATACATCATTAGCGCCGGTCTCGTGAAGAGTGTTAATTATCCCCAAGTCGTGTCCGCTTAGATTGGACACCCTTAGCCCAATCAAATCCAACCAGTAATACTCTCCATTCCTAAGAGTTTTTAGAAGTTTTCTCTCAACGGCTATTTTTTTACCAACTAGTTGCACCGCACTGTCACGAGAACAAATACTATTTAGCGCCACCTTTAGAGATTTGTGTGATCCGGAAACAGCGACCACATTAAAGGGCGACCACTCATCTTTATCACCAGCGAGTATCTCTCGATAATTAAATATTTTATCCTCTGGACGCGTATAAGACCGAATTTTTACCCAGCCTTTCACACCAAAAACGCCGCTAACTTCCCCTATCACTACAACATCAGTTGTCACGCGAAAAAACTCCGAATTTCAAACCATCACGCTGGATTGGCCACTTTTCCCACCAACTTTGCAACCCGTTCCGAAGGCTGAGCACCTACTGAAAGCCAGTAAGCATACCGCTCTGAATCAATCCGCAAGCTTTCTTCTTTTTCTTTCCCTAAAGGATTATAAAAACCTAGCCGCTCCAAATGTCGCCCATCTCTTTTATTTCGTTGATCTGCAACTATAATGTGATAGTAGGGTCGCTTATTCGAACCCCCACGTGACAATCTAATTTTTACCATAGAAATGTATCCTTCGAAGAGCACTTTAACAAGTGCTTGATTACTATAAAATGACCAAAACTCTTTAACTTATGGTCGCGCATTCTAAGAGGTAGGCGTCTTAAAATAAAGGGTTTATCGAGGTTATCGAATGAAAATGACGAGAAATGCTGAAATAATGACAAAACAACGCGCTCGTGAATATGTGCGAGAGGCCTCTTTGAAAATAACTCCTGAAAAAATTACGGCAGCAAATAAGAGGATTTCAACCTACTGTTATTCAGTTTTAAGACAACAAGGTGTTGCTTCAATATTTATCTATGTGTCTCTTCAAAGCGAAGTAGACACTCATGAACTCATTAAACGTGCTCTGAAAGACAAGGTAGAAGTTTATGTCCCAAAACTGATTGGGGATAATGAGATGGTTGCAGCTAGACTTTACACTTGGGAGAGACTCATCATGAGTAAATATAAATACCATGAGCCCAAGACAACTAAAAACATTTCCTCAAAAATTGACACGGTCATTGCACCGGGTCTTGCCTTCTCTAAAGAAGGCGCAAGACTAGGTAGAGGTCTAGGTTGCTATGATCGTTGGCTTTCAGAGAACTCATATTCCGAAATAATAGGACTAGCTTATGAGCACCAGATATTAGACACAGTACCAACAAGCCAACACGATATAAATGTAACCCAGATAATTACTGAAAAACGCCGGATAATATGCACCGGCGCTAATCTTTAATCAGACCAAGCTTCTTATAACCAGGTGCTTACCGTTTTGGCTCCTATTCATCAACGGCTTTCATACTCAACCGTATTCTGCCTTGCTTATCAACCTCTAGAACTTTTACCTTGACGAGGTCTCCTTCACTCAACTTGTCACTCACGTTCTCAACTCTTTCTTCAGAGATTTGTGAGATGTGAACAAGTCCATCTTTCCCAGGCAAGATATTAACGAAGGCACCAAAATCCATCAGTTTAGCTACTTTCCCTTCATATATAGTCCCAACCTCAACATCTGCGGTAATAGACTCTACTCTAGAACGCGCTGCCACTCCCGCAGCGTTATCTACTGAAGCTATTTTCACAGTGCCGTCATCATCTATGTCTATAGTGACGCCAGTCTCTTCTGTGATTTGCCTGATCGTCGCGCCACCTTTTCCGATTACATCACGAATTTTATCTGGTGGAATTTTGAACGTTACAATTCTAGGCGCATGCTCTGACATTTCTTTCCTAGGACTTGAAATGACTTTATTCATTTCACCTAATATGTGAATTCGTCCACCCTTGGCCTGCTCTAGAGCAGCTGCCATGATTTCATGAGTGATACCATTTATTTTTATATCCATCTGCAAAGCTGTAATGCCTTGTGCAGTACCAGTAACTTTAAAGTCCATATCTCCAAGGTGATCTTCGTCACCCAAAATGTCGGACAACACAACGAACCGGTCGCCTTCTTTGATGAGACCCATCGCAATCCCAGCTACAGGTGCTTTCGTGGGAACTCCTGCATTCATTAAAGCGAGGCTTGTTCCGCATACAGAGGCCATGGAGCTAGAACCATTTGACTCGGTTATCTCAGATACTATTCGTAAGACATATGGAAATTCTTCGAGCGAAGGAAGGACAGCCTGGATACCTCTTTTAGCTAAACGTCCATGTCCTATTTCTCTTCGTTTCGGAGTGCCTACCCGTCCAGTTTCTCCTACAGAGAAAGGAGGGAAATTATAATGAAGCATGAACGGGTCCCGTCTTTCCCCTTCAATAGCATCTATCACCTGAGCATCTCTGCCTGTCCCTAGCGTAGCGACCACGATAGCTTGCGTTTCTCCCCTAGTAAACAATGCGGAGCCATGCGCTCTAGGTAACACATCAATTTCTATTGAAATGTCTCTAATTTCATCTTTGTTCCGACCATCGATTCTCGGTTTGCCGTCTAGTACACCGTGTCTAACCACGTCGTGTTCTAGCTTATAGAACACGGCTTCAACCTCCGCTCCATCGTAATCTTCGGAATCTGAGTGGCTCGCCAGAACTTCGCTTTTGAGCACAGTTAACTTATCGCGTCTTTCTATCTTATCAACTACGCTATACGCATCAGTAATAGCGGCTTTGTACTTCTCGCTGATAGAAGAGACGAGAGCAGAATTCAATTCAGGGGTAGACCATTCCCACTTTTCAGGATTGACCATCTCCACTAATTCATTGATAGCAGATATCGCTGCTTGCATTTTTTCATGTCCAAAGGTCACAGCCCCAAGCATAACTTCTTCGCTTAAGCCTTTCGCTTCAGATTCAACCATTAGGACTGAGGATGCAGTACCTGCGACAACTAACTCAAGCTCCGAATCATCCAGCGCTGCAAAGCTAGGATTAAGAATATAATCTCCGTCTTTATAACCTACTCTTGCTGCGCCAATTGGGCCATCGAAAGGCATTCCTGATATAGCAAGTGCAGCTGAGGCTCCTAAGAGTGCAGGAATATCGGGGTCTACAGTGGGATCTAGTGAGAGCACTTGGCATATCACCTGGACTTCATTCGTAAATCCTTTGGGGAAAAGAGGTCGGATTGGCCTGTCTATAAGCCGGCAAGTTAATGTCTCTTTCTCAGTCGGCCTTCCTTCTCTTTTAAAGAAACCTCCAGGTATTTTCCCGGCTGCATAAGTCTTTTCCTGATAGTCGACAGTTAGCGGGAAAAAATCCTGCCCTGGCTTAGCTGATTTACGACCCACCGCCGTAACAAGGACTACCGTATCGCCCATGCACGCCATGATAGATCCTGATGCTTGTCGAGCAATCTTGCCGGTCTCTAATGTTACCGACGCGCTTCCGTAGTCGAATGAAACAGCCTTTGCCGTCATATGATTAATACCTATGTAAATTATTATGCTTAGTTAATGTTGGCGTAGCACAAACAACGTGCAATGCCAGCCTGGTTTCATTTTTCTTATTTTCTCAAACCCAAACGTCCGATGAGTTCGAGATATCGGTCACCATGTTTATTTTTCAAGTAAGCGAGCATCTTTCGACGGCTGTTTACCATTTTAATCAAACCTCGTCGTGAGTGATTGTCGTGTGTATGTGTTTTGAAATGCGACGTTAAACTCTCTATCTGAGCTGACAGCAGCGCCACCTGCACTTCAGGTGAACCGGTGTCGGTACCCTCTCTTTGATAATCACTAATAATTGCGCTTTTACGCTCGCTAGACAATGCCATTTAATATTTCCCTGAGCACTTTTTATGAATAGACTTTGCAACCGCGCTAATTCTAACCGCCATGCTATTCTACGACAACAAATTTTTTAATTAAGACAGACATCCCTGCTAATTTACTAAGCATTGAACCCCCTTTTTGGGACAATCCGCCCATTTTCGTCAACTTTCCCAACCCCTAAAAATTTATTTGCACAATAAACGCGAAGTAATTTTGCAGCACGAAAACAAAAAGGTTCAATTGAAGTCAACCCATTCTCAAAAGCCTTACTTGCATCTGGCAATAGAGCCACTTTAGGTAAATGCCCAAGCGCGTGGTCGACAGGTAGCAGTAACCCATCCAAAAACTCAACACCGTTTTTTTCGGCCAATAGTTCGAGAGTGCTCATTGTGTAGGCGTCATTTACATGAAATACGCCACTCTGTATTCGGCGTAGTGACGAAACATGACCTCCCGTACCCAGTGTTCCGGCCAGATCTTCGGCAAGCACCCTTATATAGGTTCCTTTTGAACAAGTAACGTCGACGCTGCAAATAGGTGGATTGAATGACACCAAGTCAAACCTACGGATATCAACGCTCCTAGCTTTGCGTTCTACAATTACACCCTTTCTAGCTAAAGCGTATAAACGTTTACCTTCAAATTTTACTGCAGAGTGCATGGGGGGAATTTGGCTTATTTCACCCACCATCTCAGCCATTTTAGTCGCTACATCGAGTTCACCCAGATCACCCCAGCTCTTCCGTTCTATAACTTCTCCTTCCGCATCCCCAGTTGTAGTTGTAACTCCTAAAACAAAATCTGAAAAATAGCGCTTATCGGAATCTAAGAGAAACTGGGCTACTTTGGTAGCCTCTCCAAAACAAATAGGCAAAAGTCCAGATGCCAATGGATCGAGAGTTCCTGTATGACCCGCTTTTTTTGCATTAAAAAGCCGTTTAATTTTTTGTAGAGCACGATTAGAGCTATCTCCTTTAGATTTATCTAAAAGTAATATCCCGTTTACTCGTCTTGGTGTGGTTTTCACAGTCACAACCCAAATTATTTCCGCGTTGTCATGCGTTTAGTTGATGTTCCGATCGTCCGACAACAAACGGTCTATTCTATCCAGAACTTCAACTTCTTCATCAATCTTGAAATCGAGCACTGGTGTCCTTTTGGATTTTAAGTGTTCAGCTATTTTTTTTTGAAGCAAATATCCTTGGGAATCAAGATGATCTTTAAATGCTATTTTTACATTATTCTCAGCGTATAAGCTAATCATGATCGTTGCTCGCCGAAGATCTGGGCTTACCACAACTTTGCTGACTGTCGCCATACCTGCACCCGAGTCTCTTGCCATGTTACTGACCGGAACAGCTAGAATTTTTACTATTGCTGCGCTAACACGATCTATGCGGCTGTATCCTTTGTCGTTCAATTTATTTTTTTCGATTAGACAGTTCTAACCACTTCAGTCCTTTCAAAAACCTCAATTTGATCACCTGTTTTCACGTCATTATAATCTTTTACCCCAATGCCACATTCACTACCAGAGCGGACCTCGTTGACATCTTCCTTAAAGCGTCTTAGAGACTCTAACTGCCCTTCGTAGATAACAACGCTTTCTCTTAGCACTCTTATAGGACTGCTTTTCTTCACAATCCCTTCCTCTACCAAGCAGCCCGCAATAGCACCTAACTTCGACGACCGAAAGACATCCTGAACTCTAGCAACGCCCAAAATCGTCTCCCTGATCTCTGGAGATAATAATCCAGAAATTGCCGCTTTAACGTCGTCAATCAACTCATAAATAATACTATAGTAACGAAGCTCAACACCTTCGTCCTCTATTAATCTCTTAGCCGCAACGTCTGCTCGAACGTTAAAACCAAATATCGTCGCGCCAGAAGCTAAAGCCAAATTTACATCTGACTCACTTATGGCCCCAACGCCACTAGCAATGACATCAACTCCGACTTCTTCATGGCTCAAACCTTTTAAAGTCTCTACCAGAGCCTGACTAGAGCCGTGAACGTCGGTTTTAAGCAAAACTCGAACAAAGGCTTTTCCGGCTCCGCCCATCTCTGTCGCCATATTTTCCAGCTTTGAAGCTTGCTGTCGAGCTAATTTGAGCTCGCGGCTCCTATCTTCCCTAAACGAGGAAATTTCACGTGCTTTCCGTTCATCGGAAACTACCATCGCCTCATCTCCGGCACTAGGTGTGCCCGACAACCCTAAAACTTCAATAGCTTCACTAGGCCCGGCGGAATCGAGTTGTTCGCCATTGGCATCGTACATTACTCTAACTCTTCCGTACTCACTGCCAGCCAACAATATATTTCCACGTTCTAATTTTCCGCGCTGAATAAGGATAGTTGCGATTGTACCCCTTCCCTTGTCAAGCCTAGACTCTATAACCAAGCCACGAGCGAGGCCTTTATTAGAAGCCGTCAGCTCTAAAATTTCGGCTTGTAACGAAATTGCTTCAAGCAAATCATCAACACCATCGCCTGTAATCGCGGAAATAGGTACAAACTGAGTTTCACCACCCCAGTCATCAGGGATGACTTCCAAGTTAGCCAGCTCTTGTTTGATTTTATCAGGGTGAAACTCCGGCTTATCATTTTTATTTACTGCGACAATTATTGGTACATTTGCCGCCTTAGCGTGCTTAACAGCTTCTTCTGTTTGCGGCTTCACACCATCGTCACCAGCCACTACCAAGACTATAATATCCGTGGCCTTTGCTCCCCGGGCCCTCATAGAAGTAAATGCCGCATGGCCAGGGGTGTCTAAAAAAGTAATCGAACCTTGGTTGGTCTCAACTCCGTATGCACCTATATGCTGCGTGATACCTCCAGCCTCTCCAGATGCAACTTTAGAACTGCGGATATAGTCCAAAAGCGACGTCTTTCCATGATCCACATGTCCCATTATAGTTACTACTGGCGCTCGCTTCTCTATGTTTTGCTCATCGCCTTTTTCGTCAAACAAATCACGACCAACATCTATACTTTCTTCAGAAATTTTAGCCTCATGCCCCATTTCTTCAACCACTAATTGCGCAGTGACTTGGTCTAAAACTTGGTTAATGGTAACTAAACTTCCCAAGCTCATCATCACTTTAATCACCTCACCGGCTTTAACTGACATCTGCTGAGCCAAAGCACCGACCGTTATGGTCTCAGAAATAATGATTTCACGAACGACAGGCTCTGTCGGCATTTCAAACGCATGCTTTCCGTTAGAGGGAGCAACGACACGCCTTGAAATCCGCTTCTTCTTCCTTCTACGTCCTGATTTATCGCTAGCTACATGCAATTCTTTTCGGCCTGAATCACTTTTCTCTTGTTTTTCGAACTCATTGAATTTTTTATCTTTGTCCCTGCCTTTACCTTTGGCAGCGGCTTTTTTTACCTCCTGAGATGCAGAATTTTCTTCAGTGACTGGAGTTGCTTTCTGAACCTCGGCAACTGTCTTTTCCACGGCCAACTTTTCTGCTAAAAGACGTTCCTCCTCCTCCGCCAATCTTTTTTCTTTTACTAATCGCGCCTCTTCTTCATCGGCGCGCAGGCGCGCCTCGGCCTCCGCGACAATTAGCACCTCTTTTTGTTTTTGTTCCTCGAGTTCACGAGCTTCCGCAGCATGCCTTTGTTCTTCTTCATTCAGCACAGGTTCTATCTCTGCGATAGCGGTTCGTTTTACATAAGTTCTTTTTTTTCTAACTTCAACACTAACTGTTTTAGCACTCCCAGGCGTCGCGCCCCGAGCCCTTAATTTACTCCGTTCGGGGGCAACCTTAAGTTCACTGACCGTTTTTCTCTTGAGTGTGATTTTACTGGGCTCCCCCCCGCTTTGATCCTTCCCATGCGTCTTTCTCAAATAAGATAACAGCAAACTTTTTTCGCCATCCGAAATGCTATCGTCCGGCCCTTTCGAAGCAAGTCCTGCTTGTTCCAATTGAAGCACTAGCTTATCAGCCGAAATCCCTACCACATTTGCAAATTGGCGAACTGTAACATCAGGCATCAGTAGCCACCTCAATTCCACTCGTTTCCTCGCCAATAAACCACGGTTCTCTAGCCTTCATTATCAGGGCCGCTGCCCTAGCCTCAGGTACCGGATCTATGTCCAGCAACTCGTCAACAGACATCTCTGCCAAGTCATCGACACTAATAATTCCAGCCCCTGCTAAATGAAATGCTAGATCTTCATCCATACCTTCCATGTCCAAAAGCTCTGCAGAGGGCCGTGCATCTCCAATAGCCTCCTCGTTCATAATCGCACGAGTTAAAAGTAAATCTTTTGCCCGCTGCCTAAGCTCAGCAACCAAAGATTCATCAAACTCTTCTATATCGTGCATCTCTTGCTCCGGCACATATGCTACCTCTTCCACAGATGTAAACCCTTCTTGGACTAAAATAACAGCTACTTCTTCGTCAACGTCCAAATGATCCATAAATATTTTTTGATGTTTGACAATTTCTTCCTCACTTTTTTGCTCAGCTTCTATTTCGGTCATCACATTAAGCTCCCAGCCCGTAAGCTGGCTTGCCAATCTTACGTTCTGCCCATTTCGCCCAATAGCTTGAGATAATTGGTCTTCCACTACAGCAACATCCATTGTCTGAGAATCCTCATCGACCAAAATTGAGACCACTTCAGCTGGAGCCATTGCATTCATCACGAACTGAGCAGGATTCTCATCCCACAAAATTATATCTACTCTCTCGCCACCGATTTCATTGGACACGGCTTGAACTCTGGAACCTCTCATACCTACGCATGCGCCAACAGGATCGATTCTCTTATCTTTACTACGGACAGCAATCTTTGCGCGCATACCGGGGTCTCTCGCTGCTCCCAGAAGATCTATAACCCCTTCACTAATCTCAGGGACTTCCAGTTTAAACAACTCCATTAGCAAGTTTTTATCCGTTCGACTAACAAACAATTGTGGGCCACGCTTTTCCGATTTCACTTCGGCAAGATAGCCTCTAATTCGGTCTCCCGCGCGCACAAGCTCGCGGGGAATCAAGTTTTCTCTAGTAATTATGGCTTCCGCACTTCCGCCTAAATCTAGATACACATTCCCTCTTTCGAGCCGCTTCACTACCCCCATAACTAGCTCGCCAACCCTACCTTTATAAGCTTCGAAAACTTGAACGCGTTCAGCGTCACGAACTTTCTGAATAATAACTTGTTTCGCAATTTGGGCAGCTATTCGACCAAATTCTGCCGGTTCGGGGGGTTCTTCGTAAAACGCTCCGTCTTCCAACTTAGAGTTTTTTAGCAAAGCATCCTCAAGCCAAATTTGTTGTTCAGGAAACAATAATTTTCCATCTCGCAAGCTCTCAGCAAGCAAGAGTT
>Ga0115002_10000384_pt1 | contig 63766 bp, 57 predicted proteins | sample ArcticOcean_MG_C_8_FD_89576 | JGI IMG/M metagenome (GOLD analysis project Ga0115002, IMG submission 89576) | Marine microbial communities from western Arctic Ocean - ArcticOcean_MG_CB11_86 | ecosystem: Environmental > Aquatic > Marine > Oceanic | place: Arctic Ocean: Canada Basin | collected... | reverse complement strand
CTCCCAAAGTGTGTTACCAAATCCGAACTTTCGCTACGGCAGTGCTTCGTAAACGGAAGGTGGTCCTGGGGCTATTCCAGCCTCAGGAAGAATTCTCAATAGTTTGTATCCGGGGATTTGATACATGAGCGATGTCACGGAACGCGTAAAGAAGATCGTCATCGAGCACCTCGGCGTTGAGGATGAGAAAGTTACCGAAAACGCTAGTTTTATCGACGACCTCGGGGCCGACAGTTTGGATACCGTCGAACTCGTCATGGCATTCGAAGAGGAATTTGGTTGCGAAATTCCTGATGATGCGGCCGAGAAAATCCTGACTGTTAAGGATGCGACTTCGTACCTGGAAGAGCAGGTTTCTTGACGACCTTACGCGCTGCCCCACCTTTGGGATCATGGCGCGCCAAATAGCTAATTGCTGAAATGAGACGAGTCGTCGTCACCGGAATCGGTTTAGTCACACCTCTTGCATCGGGTGCGGAGGAGACGTGGAGTCGCTTGATTGCAGGTGAATCAGGCGCAGGTTCAATCCAGAAATTCGATACATCGGATCTGGCGTGCCGCATCGCGTGTGAGGTGCCGCTCGGCGAAGGCGCAGGCTTGTTCAATGCGGACGACTATGTGGCGCCCAAAGACCAAAAAAAAGTAGATCAGTTCATCGTCTTTGGGATGGCGGCGGCGCAGCAGGCTATCGAAGACGCTGATTGGCGGCCAACTGACGAAGAATCCCTTATCCGGACCGGTGTCTTGCTGGGATCCGGGATAGGGGGGCTTGAAAGTATCCAGAATTCAGCCATCACCCTCCACGAACGGGGGCCGCGTCGTGTCAGTCCGTTCTTCATTCCGTCTGCTCTCATCAACCTGTTGTCAGGCCAGGTCTCCATAAAGTTCGGATTCAAGGGCCCGAATCACGCCGTCGTTACAGCGTGTGCGACAGGTGCCCATGCCATTGGCGATGCCGCAAGGATGATCGAGCTTGGCGATGCCGACGTGATGGTTGCGGGTGGAGCCGAGGCCGCAATTTGCCGATTGGGTGTTGCTGGTTTTGCGGCATCTAGGGCGCTTTCCACAGCATTCAATGATGAACCCACCAGGGCCTCGCGTCCGTGGGACAAGGCCCGGGACGGGTTCGTGATGGGTGAGGGCGCGGGAGCTCTGATATTGGAAGAACTGGAGCACGCAAAGTCGCGCGGCGCCAAGATATACGGAGAGGTTAAGGGCTATGGATTGTCAGGCGACGCGCACCATATAACTGCGCCGGCCGACGACGGTGATGGCGGGTTTCGAGCGATGAAGATGGCTTTGAACCGGGCGGAATTGAATTGCGAAGACATTGATTACATAAATGCCCATGGCACCTCGACTCCGCTTGGCGATGAGATTGAACTTGGCGCCGTTAAGCGGCTGTTTGGGGATGCCGCATTCGGATTGACGATGTCGTCGACCAAGTCGTCGATCGGGCATCTATTGGGCGCTGCCGGGGCTGTTGAGGCCGTGTTCGGCATACTGGCGATGAAGGATGGTGTCGTGCCGCCGACGCTGAATTTGGATGATCCGTCTGAGGGATGTGATCTGGATTTGGCGCCTCGCGAGGCCAAAGAACGTCCAATAAATGCTGTTTTGTCGAATTCGTTCGGTTTCGGCGGAACAAACGCGTCACTCGTGTTCACCCCAGCACCTTAAGAAATTTTTGGTAGTGGTGTGGAACGTTCGCGGGCACGCCGGGCGTATAGATTTCTCACACTCTTGCTGGCATTCAGCGTTGCCTCAGCGGGCGGTTTGGCTGTCTGGGGGATTTCTGTATTCCAGAATCTAGGGCCATTGCTTGAAGAGACCGACATCGCATTTCCGCGCGGCGCGGACCTCCGGGAAATCTCTAACTTGCTTCAGCAGCGCGGCGTAATCGCGCGCGCGGACGTATTTCAAGTTGCCGTTCGGGTGCTTCGTAAATCACGCCGACTTCAGGCGGGAGAGTTCAGGTTTCCGGTACGCATATCGCCAATGGAGGCGATGGAAATTCTTGTGAGTGGCGAAACCGTTGTGCGCCGGCTAACGTTCCCCGAAGGGCTGACGAGCGTGGAGGTGCTGGGCATATTGGCGAAAGCCGAAGGACTTGAAGGACAACTTCCGGCCAGAAACGCCAAAGAGGGCGAGTTTTTGCCCGACACTTATCACTTCAGCTTGGGGGATCGGCGCGAAGATGTACTGGCGCGGATGCGTGCCGCGATGACCGGAACGTTGGAATCACTGTGGAAATCTCGAGCCAAAGGCTTGCCATTGTATGGTGCATATGAGGCATTAACTCTCGCTTCCATCGTCGAGAGGGAAACTGCAGTCCCGGATGAACGGGCCCGGATTGCCGGAGTGTTCGTAAATCGCCTGCGTCGTGGCATGCGCCTGCAGTCCGACCCTACCGTGGCGTACGCTGTGAGCGGCGGCGGGGTCCCCTTGAATCGTGCACTAACGCGCGAAGATCTTCGGCTTCAACATCCCTACAACACATACACTACACGCGGTTTGCCGCCGGGGCCGATTTGCAATCCGGGTCGGGACTCTCTGGAGGCGGTGATGCATCCTGCAATCACGGAAGATTTGTATTTCGTTGCCGACGGTAGCGGGGGGCATGCTTTTGCCGGCACCTTGGGTGAACATCTCAAGAATGTCGCGCGTTGGCGCCGAATCCGACGAAACCGCAAGTGAGATGTTATGTATTTCTGATTCCGTGCGGCCCTCGTTCACGGTTGGTAAGCTTCGACGTCACGTGGAGAGTGTGACGTCACCAGTATTGTTTTCATGTTGATAGGTGTCAGGCACAGAAATGGCAGCCCGTAAAAAGAAAGTTGCGCCACGCTTATCCAGCATGACGGGATTTGCTCGTGGGAGTGGTCAGGATGACCGTTACGAATGGATATGGGAACTGAAATGCGTCAATGGCCGGGGTTTGGACATCAGATGCCGCACGCCCAACGGTTTTGACATGCTCGAGGCGGCGGCACGCTCCGCTGCGACGGCTCGATTTACCCGCGGCAACCTGACCATGACACTGCAGCTGACTCCGACGTCAACCACAACTTCAGTCACAGTGAACCGAGAGTTGTTGGAGCAACTTCTCGATGTGGCGCAGGAATACAAAGACGTGCCCGGTGTATTGCCGCCTCGACTTGATGGCCTTCTTTCCATGCGTGGTGTCATCGAGCCCATGGAGTCCGGAGATTCTGAGGAAGGAATCGAGACACGAGTGACGGCCATGCGGGGGACGCTGGAGACGACTCTTGATGGTTTGCACGAGTCGCGAATTGATGAAGGCGCGAGACTGGACAAAATTCTAAGAGGCCATGTTCAGGAAATCGAAGCGTTGTCAGCAACTGCGATTACGTGTGTCGCCGCTCTGCCGGAAACTTTGTCCGCTCGGCTCAATGTTCAGTTGTCAGAAATATTGGAAGAGCGGCCGGGCCTGCCGGAGGAACGCCTGGCGCAAGAATTGGCAGCATTGCTTGTTAAATCCGATGTCAGGGAAGAAGTCGATCGATTGACCGCCCATGTCGGAGCTATCATTGAGCTTCTTGATGAGGGAGGTGCCGTGGGGCGCCGCCTCGATTTCTTGGCACAAGAGTTGAATCGCGAAGCGAATACCTTATGCGCCAAGGCCGCTGACGTTACTTTGTCGCGCGTGGGGTTGGATCTCAAGGCGGTCATCGACCGGTTCCGTGAGCAGGTCCAGAATATCGAATAGAAATGCGCAATGTCTGAAACTACCGTCCATCGCAGAGGTCTGATGTTGGTCCTGTCTTCGCCTTCGGGTGCCGGCAAGACGACTCTGTCGCGAATGCTGATGGAACAAGACAATGGAATCGTCATGTCGGTGTCGGCGACGACGCGTCGTCGCCGCCCGGGAGAGACCGAGGGGACGGACTATTTCTTTGTCGATGACGGACGGTTCGACCAAATGGTAGGCGATGGCGAATTCCTTGAGCACGCCACGGTCTTCGAACACCGGTACGGGACACCAGCTGCGCCTGTGCGGGCCGCCTTGGCACAGGGTCGTGATGTTCTCTTCGATATCGACTGGCAAGGTGCCCAGCAACTTAAGGAAGTTGCCCGTGAAGATGTCGCCAGCATTTTTATTCTGCCACCGTCTATGGACGAGCTCGAACGTCGATTGCGGGCCCGTGCACAGGACCCTGAGGACATTGTTCTTCGTCGTATGGCCAAGGCCGCTGACGAAATGAGCCATTGGGCTGAATACGACTACATCCTCGTCAACGATGAGGCCGACGAAAGTCTCAATGCCGTTTTCACAATTCTTGAAGCGGAAAGGATGAAGAGGCCAAGGCAAGCTGGACTCGCTGAGTTCGTGATGAACCTTCAGCCAGCAGACTAGTCTCCACAGATTTCCTGGCTGAGGCAGCCGCGTTAATCCGCGTTTTCGAGCTCCTCCAATGCACGCGCGAGTGCGCAGAACACCGAGATGTCCAAGTCTTCCGGGCGCGCGGTGGGCGATGCACTAGCACGTTCCAGTAGCGAATCGGTATTGACGTCTAGTGTTCGCAGACTGGATCTCATCATTTTACGCCGTTGCCCAAATGTCGCAGCCGTAATGCGCTCAAGAAACACACGATTGGCGGGCGCGAGTGGACGCTCGCGCGGTGTGATACCGACGACCGTAGATGTGACTTTTGGCTGCGGCACGAAAGCGGTAGGCGGAACATCGAAGTGGCGGATCGTATGTGCGATCCATTGGACAATCACAGATAGACGCCCGTAGGTTTTGCTGCCTGCCCGGGCGACCAAACGCTCAGCCACTTCCTTCTGGAACATGAGGGTCAGGCCATCAAGACGCCCGAAATCCGGAATCCAACGAATAAGTAGAGCCGTCGCAATATTATAGGGCAGGTTTGCGATGATTTTCGTGCGGCCGGAAACAAGTTGCGAGATGTCGGTTTTGAGAGCGTCTTTGTTCAATATTGTGAGCTTATCTGGATAAGCGGCGGCAAGTTCCGTGAGTGCACCGATACAGCGCTGATCCCGCTCAATCGCGGTGATGTGGCGCGCGTTCGAGTCCAGAAGTGCCCGCGTCAGGCCGCCCGGTCCCGGCCCGATTTCAATAACGTCAATTCCCTCCAAGTCTCCAGCCGTGCGGACAATGCGCCGTGTGAGGTTTAGATCGAGAAGGAAGTTTTGGCCCAGACCCTTTCGAGCGCTCAAGCCGTGCCGAGCGATGATGTCTCTTAAGGGAGGAAGTGTCCCGGAATCAGCACGGTCCGTCGGTTTAGCCATGCGCCGACGACGGAGGAGCGTCCGCTTGAGTTTGCTGATGCACGATTTCAGAAGCCATCAACATGGCGGCCAACAGACTGTTTTCGTCCGCAACGCCTTTACCGGCGATATCAAACGCGGTTCCGTGGTCGGGAGATGTGCGGACGAAGGGTAAGCCCAGCGTCACATTCACGCCTCCCGTAAAGTCGATCGTTTTCAAAGGGATAAGAGCTTGGTCGTGATACATGCAAATCGCCGCGTCATATGTGGAACGTGCCGAAGCGTGAAACAACGAGTCGGCAGGTGCCGGTCCTGAGACATTGATCCCATCGTTCCGCAGAGTCTCTATTGCGGGTCTGATGATTATCCGCTCCTCATCCCCAAACAGGCCGTCTTCCCCGGCATGAGGATTGAGCGCCGCCACGACAAGACGGGGGTTTTGAATTCCAAAAGATGAAGCGAGAGCAGTAGCAGATACTCTTCCCGCATGAATGATGGCGTCCGGCGTGAGAGCGGCAATTGCATCTTTGAGTGAGATATGACTGGTCACTGGGACGACACGAAGATCCTCACCGACGAGCATCATGACCGGTTTTGAAATGCCGGCCAGCGCACCCAAATACTCTGTATGCCCTGGATAAGTGAACCCTGATTGCACAAGCGTAGCTTTGTGGATTGGGTTGGTGACGACCGCTGTCACGTCACCGCTGCGAGCCGCGGCAACGGCGATGTCAATCGAGCGGATCACGGCGGGCGCGTTGTCAGGATTGGGGTGTCCGGGTTCGACGAGAGACGAAAGTTCGATGGGCATCACAGGAAGCGCGTGCTCAAAACACCCTTCAACGTCCGCGACGGAATTGACGGCGCGAATTGGAACGTCCAGATCGAGTTTGTCGTTCAAGGAACTCATACGAGCAGGACTATCGACCACAAAGAACGGACTCAAGTGCTCTGTTTGGCGCCGCTGCCAGCATTTCAATACGAGTTCTCCTCCGATTCCGGCCGGTTCACCCATCGTGACAGCAAGAGGAGGCTCTTGGTTGTTCATTGAATTGTACTGTGAAGAGTCACCGCGATTCGATAACGGCATCGTGTCGAAGATCGCGCAGGTATCGGCGCGCCATCATGTCCAGGCGTTGACGACCGAGCCGTTCGCGGATCGCATTTCGATCGGGTAAGTCGGTCGAAGCCTTCTGCCGGTCGCACACCATGAATATCCTGATGCCTTCTTGCATTTTCAATGGTGCACTCGCTTCGCCAATCTTCAAATCTCCGATGACATCGCGTACGTTCGATGGGACGTCACCAATTCGTAACGTGCCGAGATCGCCGGATTCCCCGAATTCCAGCGTGCGGCCGTAAGTATCGAAGGTATCGCATCCGCCGATTTGCTGACTGATTCTATTGGCGTCCACCATTCTTGCGGCAATGGTCTGTTCAGGAGTCGAGGCGGGCAGTGGAATATAAATTTGCTTCAGATTGACCCGTACATCGAGCGCGCTTGCCTCGCCCAGGCGTTTTTTGTCGCGTAAGTACAATAGGTAAAACCCGCCTGGGCTGGAGATGGGCTCAGAGACATCGCCGATCGGCAAGCTTGCAAGAGCTTGCTCCAACTCCGGTGATAATTCTCCTTCGCCGATCCATCCGATATCCCCACCCAAGCGTGAAGTCACACTGTGAGAGAATTGTTGAGCGATGGCAGGGAAAGGTGAGTTGTCCCGGATTTGACGAACAAGGCGAAGAGCCAGTTGGCGAATATTCTCTGCCTGTTCAGGAGCGTCGACGGCAAGAAATATTTCAGAGACAAGACGCTGCTCGGTTCCGCGACGGGATTGCAGGCGGGCGAGAACTTCATCGACTTCTTCGTCGCTGATATCGACTCTCGCCAGAACACGCCGCCGGATGACCTTCCCCCAGGCGATCTCGGCCTGAATTTTAGCCAAGAGAGTGGTTTGTTCGAGACCTCGTGATTTCAAAAATCTACTCAAGCTGCCGGTCGGGAGATTATTCTGAGCTTCAAGTATTCGCTCGGCTTCTTTGATTTCGGCCTCTTCGATAGAGATATTGAGCCGCTTCGCCTCCTGCATCTGCAACTTTTCATCAACAAGATTCAGTAGGACTTGTGGCTTCCGGCGTCGGCGGGTCTGGCTATTGTCCGGCAAGTTTTCTGACATCAAGTTGAATCGAAGTCTGTTCTCCACATCGAAAGCGGATATGACCTCCTCATTCACGACTGCGGCAATTCCCACAACCTGCCCTTGCGCGGGCACTGTCGAAGCGACAAGTCCCGTCATCAATACCAAAGTAATCGCTAAAATTTTCAACGTGGGACTCGGCAATCTGCTGCTTGCAATTTCGTGGTTCGACTACGGGTACTCTACCCTGAAGCTCTACGCTAGGTACTTTACGTCAACTCGCATTGGAAAAGCACTGCGGGCCAAAGAAATTCGGTCAACCCAGGTGCTTGAGTTTGATGCGTAGTGCAAAGTTGGTCGAGGGCTGAACGTCGCGATCTTGCGTGAAGTTGCGATTAAGCTTAACGCCGAACTCGATGCACTCGTCAACATAATCGATGCCAACTTCCCACGACAAAGTATCGCCGTCGCCTGCCAGGTCCCGTCGTGTGCCGGCATTTGCAGACCAGAAATTCGTGATCTGTACACGGCTCGACAGCCGCGCTTCTTCCCGGCTGTTCAATTCGTCTGTTGTGAGCTCTTGGCTCAGGGCGACGTAACCGACATTGAAGCGTACTGCTTTGGGTCCTAAGGCGAGATCAATTTCGTTGCGTCGAATTGAAAACCTGTCGCGGTCAAGACGAATTCGATGCACATAGTCGAAGTAGGGACCCGGCGTTATGTTCAGTCGTCCGACGTAGTCGGAACGTCGATCCTCCAAACCGGTTTTGTCTGCGAAAGTGCTATCCTCGCGCCACCGAAGAGATTGGCCGATGAGCGCCGTCGAATGACCTCCGCCGATACCGTAGGCTCCAAATCTGAGGCCGTAGTTGATGCGAGGCCCACCCTCCCAGCGGTCGAGTCCGGAGAACTTGTTCGCGCTGAAAAGGTTGGTGTCGTCAAATTCGAAACTCTGCGAATCTTCGTTTGGAATTTCGTCCGGATTTCCGCCCACTGGTGCCACGATCACGGCGACAACGGGTTCGATGATCTGACTTATATTTCGCTGCATTCTAATCAACGGAAATCGCCAATCGAGCGCAATTTTTGGCAGAACACGTCCTTTGAATCCGCTGAGAGAATTATCCAGATTAGCAGGATCTGCCACTTCGTTGACGTGGTACAAATCGCCCCGTAACGATGTCGTAAGTTTGATCAGTTGGCCGCTCTCGGAGGTGTAGGGCAGTTGCCAACTGGCCCCAAGTGAAAGCCGACGGCTGTCCGTGCTGCCGCTGCGATTTAGCACCAGGGCGTTTGCCTCGAGTCCCCAATACTGTCCATAAGAACCCGGTTGACCCATAAAGCTGTAATTCAATTCCGGCAGGATCAATGGTGTCTCACCGGGAACGTCTTCGCGGCGTAGCCCTTGAAAAGTATATGCATTGGCGCTCGCGTAACTCTTGCCGCGAAAACCTTCCAAGTAGATGTTGCTGGTGAGTGTGTCCTCGCTGGAAAAGTCATAACGACGTAGGTAAGTGTCGTCCGTCGACCGCTCCGCCACAAATCCCCAGCGCCAAGTGTCATCGATGTCAAATGCACCGGTGGCCTTTATGTGACCCCGAGTTTCCTTATTGTCGGTCTCCGCATTGTTCTCATTGCGCTGGTCTACATGAGTAACGCTGCCCTGAAAATTCAGTGGGCCGCTGTCTATCAATTCCCGGTATTCGCCGGCCAACACGATGCCCTCTTTGCTCGTGAAAAGAGGGGAAAACGTTGCATCTCGATTCGGGGCCAAGTTGAAGTAATACGGAATATCAAGCTTAGCTCCGAGTTCGCTGGAACTTCCGTATGTCGGGACCAGGAATCCGCTCTTGCGCTTCACCGTCGGATCAGGGTGGGAGAAATACGGCGTATAGGCGACCGGGATCCCGTACACCTCCAGGAATGCATCCCGGTAATCAATGCGACGTGCACTTTGAAGATGTGTGACTCGAAAAGCTTTGATCTGCCAAAGCGGAGGACGGAGCGGGTTTAGAGGGTTGGATTGACACGCGGAAAAAACGGCCTTCGACATATCTGTTCGATTGCCGTCGGAACGTGTCGCTGTGTTGGCAGCCAGGCGGGATTCGTCCGTCATCAACATTCTGATTTCCGAAATAAATCCATTGTGCAATTGATCCGAGAGTTCGGCGTATTCCGCAAATAGCACATCGCCGGAAGGTTCCAAGATGGCGACATTGCCGCGGGCGATGACCAAGTCTTTTTGTTCGTTGTAGCTCACCGTGTCGGCACGCAGGACACGATCGCCTGATATCAATTCAACGTTCCCGGAAGCCGTGGCCACACCCGGTTCACGGTCATAAGCAATGGTTTCGGCGCTTAAGAGGACAGGTCCATCAGGACCCTCCACCACGGTCTGCGCCTCTGCCGTGGCGGACCAGGCAAGTGAAATGGTGAGAGCTATTGCTGGGGCGCGCATGAACATTCGCGCCTAGCCGTCCTCCAGATGAAAGAGGGTTGCGAGACCAAGCAAAGCACATATTCCTGCAGGCGCCCAGGCCGCCAGCACAATTGGGACAGCGCCCGACAATCCCATCGCGTAAACCACGTCAGACAGGAAATACAAAAGAAATCCTGCGAATGCGCCCCCCGCCGCGAGCAGTCCAGCGCCACCACGTCGAGTCAATCTGATCGAGAACGTCGCAGCGATGAGAACCATCGCACAGAGAAGCAGAGGGCCGGCCAGGATTGCATGCCAATGAAGCCGGTGCCTGAGCGCAGAAAATCCAGCTTTCTCCAGGGTTTCGATGAATCCTGGCAAGGACCAGAACGACAGCGATTCCGGTGACGCAAAACTATCCTGTATCTGCGCCAGTGTAAGTGTCGTCGGGAGTTGGTATTCTGCCAGCCTCCGCACTGGCTGATCGGGTCCCGTAAGAAGCACATCCGCAAGTTGCCAGTAGCCTGGTTCCAGCTTCGCACCGTTTGCATCGATTCGTCCGGTAAACCGGTCAGCGCCGTCGTAGAGGAAAACGATCACGTCGCGTAATTCGGTTCCGTGCTGAGATACGCCCCGGGCATGAATAACGGATTGACCGACATCATCGGCCTGCCTAAGCCATAGCCCGGACTTTGCAACAGCGAGCAAGCTGGATCGGCCGTGCAGATATTTGGATTCCAAAGACTCGTAAAACGAAGTCGTGGCGGATGCCAGTGGATTGAACAGCGTCACCACAAAAAGCCCGGCAATCAGTGCAATGGCGATTGCAGGGAACAGGAACTGCCAAACTGACAATCCCGCAGCACGTGCTACAACGAGTTGGTTGGTCCTTGTCAGACGAACAAATGCCAGCATGCCACCGAACAAGGCCGCGAAAGGCAAAACTTTTTGGGCCATGAATGGGACCTTAAAGATTGACATCTGGATTATGATCCAGAAAGAGACGCTCTCACGGCCCCACGCACGCCGGAACAGTTCCGCCAGATCGATCAGTACGACAAGGCCGATCAGGATGCCCATCATCAAACCGATGCCGGCGATAAAATGTCGTCCAATATAGGCCGAAAGTATCGGAGGCGGTCTCATCCTGCACCCTCCGGAATGACAGCTCGATCATGTCTCCCCAGTCGACGACGGCGCATCGACAAAAGCACCCAACAGGCACCCAGACTGGCGACGATCACATTCAGATAGAGCAGAAATGTCAGTGCTGGCGTCGTAGCGGCAATGGGGACAAGACCAATACCGATAACCTGGACCGCGACGGCGCCCGCGGCAGCGTAGAGAATGCGCCGCCACTCGTATCGGCGGTCGAACTCGCCTGACAATATCGCCGCAAGTGCAATCAAGACAAAGGTTATGCAGTACAACGGTGTAACAAACCGTTTGTGCGCCTCCGCCTGTAATTTGGCTCGGTAAAAAATTGCGGCTTGAGAGTCTCCTGGAAACAGCAATTCGTCTACGTAACGTTCTCCGGGCTCGCGCCACCGGGTTGCCGGCGACTCGGCGATCAACGCCAAATCCAAGGCATATCGATCAAAATAAAGCAGTGACAGCTGGTCACTATTTTTGTGCCGCTCCTGTCTGTTTCCATTCTCCATGACAAAACGTGGACCGGCCGCGGTTTGAACCAGGATTCCGCGTTCTGACATCACGGTGATCGATTTTTCGAGTTGCCGGTTGTCGTGAACCAAAATGCCCAGTAATTCACCTCCCCGCCGTTCGCGCACGTAAACAGTGACGTCCTTGATGACGTTGTTGAACGTACCTTCACGAATGAGCACTGTCGCGTAGTTATGGCGAATTGTGAACTGCTGGTCCTTAAATGTCCGGAATCCCAAGGGTTGCAGGTAGAGGGTGAGTCCGTACGTCATTATCGTAACAATTATGGCCATGATGACGGCCGGCACCGCCAGCGCGGGTTGACTTAATCCAGCCGCTTTCATGACGATGATTTCACTATCGAAACTCAATCGATGGTAAGTAAATAGGACTCCGCAGAGCAGCGCGACTGGCAGGATGACTGGCAGGATTCCGGGCAAAAGCAAGACAGTGAGATATATGAAATGACCAGCGGAAAGGCCGCGATTGACGATAAGGTCAACGAACCGCAGACTTTGGGTAAGCCAAACTACGCCGACCAGCGCAACTGAGATGAACAGGACAGGCAAGGCCAATTGTCGCAAGATATAGCGTGTTAGGCGGCTCATAGGCACATCATACCTGATGAAGATGGGCTTGGTATATTTCCTTTGTCTGGGGGGCGGGAGCAATAACACTTGAGCCGTGGAATGAGATTCAGATCGCCGTCGGAGTTCGACTCATGGCGGGATCAAACCACATTGGCGTCAGGACTCATTTGATCGGGAGGGGTTCACTTCTAATGCTCGCCCGCTAATATGTCCGCGCTTGACGATTCACCGATGTATTCCCTTGGATGCGGGTGATTTCAGGCTTCAAATGGCTTCATCTCTTTTTACTCTTAGCGAGACAAAATTTATGCGCACCTCATTTGGAAAAATTTCAACCTCACGCCGCGGTGTTCTCGTCGTCACGGCAACCTCGGATGGAGAATTATCGCGGACTGGGTTGGCGGTCGACAAATCGATGGGCGGGGCGATCCAGCGTGCCATGGGAACAGGCCGATTTTCTGGCAAGAAGGGCCAGATTCTCGAATTTCCGGCACCCAGCGGATTGAAAGGCAGTCGCGTTCTCGTCGTTGGATTGGGCAAACCGGTCGACGTTGCGGACCTCACAATGGAGGCAGCCGGGGGCGCCGTGATCGGACGCCTGGCCACCAGCGGTGAAACAGATGTGTCGGTGGCCATCGATCCAATTAAAGGTTCAAAAATCAGTGTGGCCGAAGCTGCAGCGCGGTTTGCCTATGGTGCGTATCTGGGCAGCTACAGGTTCGATCGATACCGCACCAAATTGGACGACGATAAGAAACCTAGTCTCAAGACCCTTACGATGATGTCGCGTGACGCCGCTGGCGCCAGGAAAGCACACGTGCCTCTGGATCGCATTGCGTCCGGCATCTACATGGCTCGCGATCTCGCCACCGAACCGCCGAACATCAAGTACGCCGCCGCGATTGCCGAAGACGCGCGGGGACTGCGCAAACTTGGCGTCAAGGTGGAAGTGCTCGGCGAGCGGCGCATGCAACAGATGGGTATGGGAGCGCTCTTGGGTGTTAATCAAGGGAGCGTTCGTGAGCCCCAACTTTTGGTCATGCAATGGAACGGTGCGCCTCAGCGCGCCAAGCAACGCCCGGTCGCTTTCGTCGGTAAAGGCGTAACCTTCGATACCGGAGGAATTTCATTAAAGCCACCAGGCGGCATGGAGGACATGAAGTGGGATATGGCCGGAGCGGGCGCGGTAATTGGCGCCATGCGTGCCGTTGCGGCTCGTAAGGCCAAGGCGAATGTCGTCGGGGTTTGTGCCTTGGTTGAGAACATGCCTTCCGGCAACGCGCAACGACCCGGAGATGTTGTAAAATCTATGTCGGGGCAAACTATCGAAGTTATCAACACGGATGCCGAGGGCCGTTTGGTTCTGGCCGATGCGCTTTGGTATACGCAGAAGCGGTTTCGGCCCCAAGTGATGATCGATCTCGCGACGCTGACCGGGGCTATAATTGTATCCCTGGGTCATGTCTATGCCGGCCTGTTCTCGGACAATGACGATTTGGCGAATGCGCTGAGTGCGGCTGGGACTGCGGAAGGCGAGCCTATCTGGCGGCTTCCGATGGGTGATCAGTATGACAAGGACATAAACTCGGATATCGCTGACATGAAGAATGTCGGAGCGGGAAGGGCCGCCGGCAGCATCGCGGGAGCCCAGTTCCTGAAGCGGTTTGCGAACAAAGTGCCGTGGGCGCATTTGGATATCGCGGGCACGGCCTGGTCCACCAAGGCGAAGCCCACGGTTCCAAAAGGAGGCACAGGGTACGGTGTTCGCTTGCTCGACCGGCTGATCGCCGACAACTACGAGGTTACGTGACGCCAGCTGATCTGCTGAGGATTAGCTTAATTCAATGACGGAAATCAGTTTTTACCATCTTGAGAGCACCTCGCTGGATAGGGCTCTGCCCAAGCTTCTCGAGAAAGTATTGGAACGGGGCTATCGCGCCGTCGTTGTTGCTGGATCAGAGGAACGGGTCGAGGCCCTGAACTCAGCCCTTTGGACATACGAACAGCGGGCGTTTCTGCCACATGGCTCCGACGAAGACGGATTCGCGGACCGTCAGCCTATTTACCTCACGACCGTCGATGAAAACCCAAACGGTTCTGACGTGCTGGTGCTGGTGGACGGGACCATGTCCGAGCAATTGAATTCATTCGAGAGGGTACTGGATATGTTTGACGGCCACGACAATGATGCAGTCGAGGCTGCGCGTTCGCGTTGGCGCACGCTCAAGGATCATGGTCATGAACTGACTTATTGGCAGCAAACACCCCAGGGTGGTTGGGAGCAAAAAGGATAAGCAAGCTCCCACTAAGAGTTTTCGCTCCCGCTCGCGCAATCTGCTCCCATGGCCTCGTGTACGCTGATCCATTGGTGTTCTGCTTCAGCAATCTGGTGTTCCACCTCGGCTAGACGTTTGAGAAGCTCGGCAGGTGAGTGACTACCGTCCTGATATGTCGTGGATTGGCTGAGTGTTTTTTCGATTTCCCGCCTTTCCGCGCCCAATAATTCCATGCGTGATTCGGCTTTCGCGATGGCGCGGCGGTAGGGTGCCAGTTGCGTGCGGCGGTCGGCGCGCAGCTTGCGGGCGTCTTTCCGGTCGCTGGTGATGCTCTCTACCGTGGAGTTCTTTTCAGTCTCCGATTTCTTGTCCGCTCCAGTATTCTTGTCGGTCAAGGAATCCGGCGTGGATGATTTCCGCGTTCGTGGAGAAATCCGATCGAGCGTGCGGCGTTCGTAGTCGTCCAATGTTCCGTCGAACGGTGTCACTGTTGAATTCGCGACGATCCAAAGATGGTCGGCGCATAGGTCGACGAAATGGCGGTCGTGCGTGATGAGCAGCACCGCACCTTCGTATTCGTTGATCGCCTGCACCAGTGATTCACGGGCATCTACGTCGAGATGATTCGTTGGCTCGTCGAGAACCAATAGCTGAGGGGCGGCATAGCCGGCGAATGCGAGGAGCAGGCGCGCCTTTTCTCCGCCGGAGAGATCGTGAATCGGTGTTTCAGCAGACAATTCTCCGAACCCGAATGTGCCCAACCGGGTCCTGATATCCTTATTCAGTGCCGAGGGCATGAGCCGGCCAAGTGCGACTAGAGGAGTCTCTTCGCCGTCCAGCTCTTCCAGTTGGTGCTGGGCGAAGTAGCCCACGCTGAACTTGCGGTGCGCAGTTCGTCGCCCTTGTTGAAGTTCCAGGCGCCCGCTCACCAAACGTGCCAGTGTCGATTTGCCATTGCCGTTTGCGCCCAAAAGGGCGATGCGATCGCCCGGATCCAAACGGAGATTGAGGTTTGAAAGTACCGGGGTGTCAACCTCATAGCCGACTGCGGCATCCTGGAGGACCAGCAAGGGTGGCGATGCGGATTGCGGACTGGGAAATGTTATCGCCGCGGTCCGTTGTTCAACCAACGTGGCGATAGGTTCCATGCGTGCCAATGCCTTGATGCGGCTTTGCGCCTGTTTGGCCTTGGTCGCTTTGTAGCGAAAACGCTCGACGAACTTCTCGATACGTTGCCGTTGCGCGCTCTGCCGCTGGCTGAGTTTCGTTTGCCGCAGGTGCTGCTCCCGGTGCGTCCGCTCGAAAGTGTCGTAAGTGCCCCGATAGAGCTTCAGTTGACGATTTTCGAGATGCAGGATGTGATCCACTGAACGATTGAGCAGGCTTCTGTCGTGGCTCACGACAATCGCGGTATTCCGATACGCCGCGAGAAACCGTTCGAACCACAAGGTTGCCTCGAAATCGAGATGATTGGTTGGCTCATCGAGAAGAAGCAGGTCCGGATTTGCGAACAGCGAAGAAGCCAACGCTACGCGCATCTGCCACCCCCCGGAAAAGGTGTCTAGCGGAGAGTTCTGCGCGGCTTCGTCGAATCCTAAACCAGCCAGTATCGATGCGGCACGCGCGGGAGCCGTGTGTGCATCGATGTCGGCTAGGCGTGTATGGATCTCAGATATCCGGCTCGGATCAACCGCCGACTCTGCTTCAGTGAGCAAGCGATGGCGCTCCTGGTCGGCAGAAAGAACCATCTCCAAGGGTGTCCGACGGCCTGTTGGGGCCTGCTGCGCGACAGATCCCATCACGGCTCGTTCCCGGACGCGGACGGTTCCCTTGTCGGGCTCAATTTCACGCTGGATCAGTCGAAGGAGTGTCGTTTTCCCGGTGCCGTTTCGTCCGACCAAGCCAACGCGGTGGCCGTCGGGAAGGTTGACGCCGGCGCCCTCCAGTAAGACGCGGTTGCCGATACGATAAGTTAATTGGTCAATCTGGAGCATTGATCGAAAATTTTCCCGTTCGTTCGGTCTACCTACGCGGCACGGTTGCGGCTATACGATGGTGTAGTTATAACCCGCGCCATTGGCTGATTTGAGAGGACGACACCCATGGCGCAGGAGCGCACACTATCCATCATCAAGCCCGATGCAACCCTCCGTAACCTCACGGGCCGCATCAACTCGAAATTCGAAGAAGCTGGCCTTCGCATCGTGGCTCAGAAAAGGCTGCGTCTGACCCGAGATCGGGCGGAAGGCTTCTATGCCGTTCACAAGGAACGCCCGTTTTTCGGTTCACTTTGCGCATCCATGTCGTCCGGTCCGGTCGTTGTCCAGGTCCTGGAGGGAGAAAATGCGATCCAACAGAACCGCGACATCATGGGCGCAACCAATCCTGAGGAGGCAGCCACCGGCACGATTCGCGCTGAATTCGCCGAATCGATAGAAGCGAACAGTGTTCATGGTTCAGATTCGCCCGACACTGCGGCAGAGGAAATCGCTTTCTTTTTCAGTGAGGACGAAATCGTCGGCTAGAGAATATTCTGTTGAGATGGAATTGATGATGATTCCTGCTCAATTGAACCAAATTTCCCTAGCGCGCACCTGACGGGTTGATCAATCCGCCTTCGGGACCGATTGCTCCGCTGATCTCGACCACGCCATCGATCACTTGGACCCGGTTTTCGGCAATCCATTTGATCGCCATGGGCAGAGATTCATGCTCGAAGGCCAGCACTCTGGCCGCGAGGTCCTCCGGTCGATCGTGAGATAGTACGGGAACGGCAGACTGGACAATGATGGGCCCCGCGTCCATATCCACCCGGACAAAATGAACGGTGCAACCGCTGAACCTGGCTCCAGCGGCGATGACGCGCTCATGAACATCGAGCCCTTTGAATGCGGGCAAGAGGGACGGGTGGACGTTGATCAGCCGATCGTTCCAATGATCGACGAATGTATGGGTCAGCATGCGCATGAATCCCGCAAGGCAGACAAGTTCTACTCCGGCTTCTTCGAGTGCGAAGGTCAGGGCTGTTTCGAATGCCGCCCGATCAACGAACGATCGGTGGTCGATGATTCCGATGGTCAAGCCTGCGTTTTGTGCTCGGACCAAGCCCTGTGCGTTTGGCTCATTTGAAATGACCAGAGCAATTTCAGCGGGATAGCCGGGTTGGGCGCATGCTTCGATGATTGCCTGAAGATTGCTGCCTCGCCCGGATATCAAGACACCGAATCGGAGGGTCACAATCGCACTTCCCCGTTGATGGAAACCGGCGGGTTATCGCCGGGTCTGTGCACGATGCGGCCGACGCGAAAGACGACTTCACCGTGATCTTCGAAGCATCTGACGGCGTCATCTTCCTGATCAGCGGGGACAATGACAGTCATGCCAATTCCCAAATTGAATGTCTGAAGGGCATCCGAATAGGGAACGTTTCCCTCCTTGACGAGCCACTGGAATACCTCAGGTACCCGCCAGGAACTCGCGTCAAGGTCCGCGCCAATACCATCAGGCAGTACACGAGCGAGATTCTCGGCCAATCCACCTCCGGTGATGTGGGCGAGTGCATGGACGAACTCCGAACGAATACCGGCCAGACAGGATTTTACATAAAGGCGCGTTGGATCGAGCAGCGCCTCGCCGAGAGTGCGATTGGGATCGAAGGGTGCAGGTTCCAGGTGGCTCAGCGAAAGGTCCGATATAATCCGCCTTGCCAATGAAAAGCCGTTGGAGTGTAATCCACTCGAGGCGAGCCCAAGGACGACGTCACCCACAACGACCCGTTCACTGTTAAGCTGCTGGCCGCGCTCGACGGCACCAACCGCGAATCCTGCGAGATCGTAGTCTTTCGTCGCATAGACTCCAGGCATTTCAGCGGTTTCGCCACCAACCAAAGCGCAGCCTGCTTCAATACAGGCACTGGCGATGCTTTTGACGATTTCTTCGCCGACAGCTGGATCCAGCTTGCCGGTTGCCATGTAGTCCAAAAAGAAAAGCGGTTCGGCACCTTGGACGACGATATCATTGACGCACATAGCGACGAGATCGGTTCCGATCGTGTCGTGCCGACTTACGTCGCGCGCAATCAATAATTTCGTGCCCACGCCATCCGTTGCCGCGACAAGTATTGGATCGTTGTATCCTGCACTCTTCAGGTCAAAGAATGCTCCAAATCCCCCAATCTCAACATCGCTGCCGGGTCGACGTGTCGTCGCGGCGATGGGAGCTATCCTTCGAACGAAATCATTGCCTGCGTCGATATCAACACCGGCGGCGCGATAGGTGTTCTTGGAATTGACGTGCTGGCGGTCCTTGTTGATGGTGAATCCGTTCCCAAGTATGCTACTGCAAGGTTCGCGGAACATACTGTATCTAGGCCCGTTTGTAATGATCTTCGCCGTGGGCAATAGGGCGCTTCGAATCGCTCTTGTCTGTGTAATTCCGCATGTGACCAGTCTGGTCGATATTTCCACGTCCAGTGCCCAGTCGATTGACGCATTCACTGTTTCGGGAATTGCGATCGACTCGACTGCGGAAACTGCCAATGAAGCGCGGGGTGTTGCCCTTTCGTCTGGGCAACGTGAAGCCTTGGGGCGATTGATGCGGCGGCTGACGTTGCGCGAATATTACCCTCAGTTACCCAATCTCGAAGATTCGTCGATTGCCTCATTGGTTCAAGGTATCGAGATTCAAGAGGAGAAAACGTCGTCAAGACGTTACCTCGCCGATTTGACGGTGAGCTTCAAAAAAAATGAGATTAGGACTCTGTTGCGAGGCAGCGGCGTGCCCTTTAGCGAAACACCGAGTAGGCCGCTACTCGTGCTGCCGGTATATGAGGCTGCTGGCGCCCGCAATTTATGGGACGACCCCAATCCTTGGTGGGCCGCCTGGCAAGCCCGCGCTGAGCAAGAATCCGTCGTCCCATTTGTCGTGCCGGTCGGCGATTTGACAGACGTCGCCACGATTGGCGCAAGGCAAGCGCTGTCCGGTGAAGCTAAACCCCTCGCAGCTCTTGCAAAGAGGTATGGCGTGGAAGACGTATTGGTTGTCCATGCGGTTCTGCGTCAGGACCTCGCTGCTGGAATTCCACGCCTCGCTGTGACGTTGAACCGCCATGGACCAGAAGGCAGTACGGTTGTTGTTGAGAGTTTTAGCGGTGTGTCGCGTACAATGGTCGACGTCCTGCTTGAGCGTGCGGCCGATGAGGTTGCCGCCAAGATCGAGGAGAACTGGAAACGCTTGACACTGCTGCGCTTCGAGAACGAAGGATCGCTTAGCGCGCGTGTTCCGCTTTCGGGCATCGGCGATTGGGTTGAGATTCGATCGAGGCTTTCACGAGCTGCAGAAATCAGCAGAGTTGAAATCATTGAAATCAATCGTGAGGCAGCTCAGGTCGCGTTACATTACTTTGGGTCACCGCATCAGCTCGCGGTAACTCTGGCACAGCGCGATCTCGATCTGGTGGAAGAAGACGGATACTGGTTCGTGCGCTTGCGCGAGAAGCGCGCTGTTGCGGAAGGCGGCAACCGAACGGTGGACGAGTGAACTTTCCAAATGCTCTGTCTTTGGGGCGGCTTCTCTCCGTTCCCGTCATCGTGTGGCTGCTCTTGGTTGAGGCCTATCTGCCGGCATTCCTGATGTTCGTATTGGCCGGCTTGTCGGATGCAGTTGACGGCTATCTCGCCAAGCACTTTGGCATGCAAACGGAAATTGGACGATTTCTCGATCCGATCGCCGATAAAACACTCCTTGTTGCGATATACATCACACTCGGGCATCAGGAAATTCTACCCGTTTGGCTAGTAATATTGGCGGTTTCCCGGGATTTGCTGATCGTTGGCGGCGCGCTCCTGGCCTACACCATGTCGCAGCCTTTGAGACCGACGCCGTTGCTCATAAGTAAGGTAAATACGGCGCTGCAAATTGCTTTGGCGGCTACCGTGATGGGTGATATTGCGTTCGATGTCGGGGCTGAGTCTTTCGTGATGGTCTTGGTGTATGCGGTGGCCGCGAGTACCATCCTGTCTGGCGCCCAATACGTTGGAAACTGGGTGCGCGATAGCGGCGTGGAGGAAGTTGGGTGAGCCGGCGTGATCAGTTACTGATCTGGGGCGCGGCACTAGTCGTTTGCGTCTTCGCATTCTATTTGCTTCGAACAATGTTACTGCCTTTTGTAGTCGGGTTTGCCGTCGCCTACTTGCTCGATCCGGCCGCTGATCGACTGGAAGCGGTCGGGCTATCCAGGACGCTCGCCACGGCGGTGATCACCGGAACATTCTTTCTCCTGGTCGTCGTCTTGCTATTGATCCTTTACCCCTTGCTTGAAAAGCAAACCGTAGGCTTTCTGGCGCGTGTGCCCGAGTATGCCGAGCGCATTCGCGGGCTTACGATTCCGTTTATAGAAGGCAGAATTCCGGGCTTCGACTCTCAAAACCTGGAACAGATGCGCGGGTTTGCCACGGATTTCGCGAAACAGTCTGTGGCATGGCTGGTCGAAGCATTTGCCAATGTGTGGCGCGGCGGTGTTGCGCTGTTCAACTTCCTTTCGCTCATTTTCGTCACGCCGGTCGTCGCTTTTTATCTTATTCGTGACTGGGACCGGGTTGTCGAGAAGGTTGACGGGCTTCTGCCACGCCGTAGTGTCGAAGTCATCCGCACCCAGTTGGGCCTCATAGACGAGGCACTCTCTGGATTCATCCGCGGTCAGGGTTCGGTCGCCCTCATCCTCGGTATAATCTTCGCCATCGGATGGTCTGCGGTCGGGCTTGAGTTTGGATTGCTGATCGGGCTGGGAGCAGGGTTGCTGGCGTTTATTCCCTACGTTGGTTCCATCATTGGATATGGAACCGCGTTCATCGTGGCCTTGGTTCAATTCGGTTTCGATCCGGTTCCTCTCGGACTCATCACGATGGTCTTCTTGATTGGTCAGACGTTGGACGGACTGTTTCTTACGCCCCATCTCGTCGGCGGCCGCATTGGTTTGCATCCAGTTTGGGTCATGTTCGCGCTTTTGGCGGGCGGGGCGCTGTTTGGCCTCGTCGGCATACTCCTGGCAGTACCCGCTGCAGCGGTCTTTGCAGTTCTCGTGCGTTACTCGCTCGGACGCTATCAAAGCAGCGAGATTTATTTGGGTGGGGGGCAGAGCGGGGCGTGAGCCAAATGCAATCCCAGCTCGCTCTGGACCTCGGTCAACGAGAGGCATTCGGTCAAGAGGACTTTCTTGTTGCGCCTTGCAATGAAGAGGTTGTTGCGTGGCTTGATCGTTGGCCGGATTGGCCGGGCCAAGGGCTCATCATCCACGGTCCTGCCGGATGCGGAAAAACACACCTTGCATACGTATATCAAGCGATGTCAGGAGCACGGATTGTACAAGCTGAGAGCATCGAACAGCTGGATGCCTATACCTTGTCCGCTCATGTCGTGGTTGAAGACGTCGCATCAGGCATAGATGAGCAGGCTCTTCTTCATCTTTACAACTCGGCGGTTGAACGAGGGGGATGCGTTCTGGTTACCAGCCAGGTACCCCCATCGTCCTGGCGGTTTGAGCTACCGGACCTCCAATCCCGCCTCAACGCGCTGGGATCAGGGGCTGTCGGCCTGCCGGACGACACGTTGTTGGCGGCGATATTGGTGAAATTGCTGGCTGACCGGCAGCTTAAGGTCGGCGAGGAAGTTGTGATGTATTTGCTGCGCCATATGGAGCGTTCGTTCGGGGCAGCCCGTGACATAGTAAGTGCGCTGGATGACGCATCACTCGCCGTCCGGCGGGAAATTACAGTTCCTTTGGCGCGCCAGTTGCTCGAACGTCATCAGGATTTGGAAAGGGAGTAAACATGGACCTCGGAATCGCCGGGAAAAGGGCGTTGGTGTGTGCCTCGAGCCGCGGACTTGGGAAGGCTTGTGCGTTTTCGCTCGCCCGCGAGGGCGTCGCCGTGACAATCACGGGACGTAACTCGGAGTCGTTGGAAGCGACGGCAGAGGAAATTCGGCAGGCGACCGGATCGGAAGTCACGGCCGCGGTTGGTGATATAGCCACCGATGACGGCAGAAATGCGGCGCTGGCTGCTTGTGGCGACATGGACATCTTGGTCAACAATGCCGGAGGGCCACCGCCGGGAAACTTCCGCGATTTTACGCGCGACGACTGGATTCGCGCGTTGGACGCGAACATGTTGACCGGAATAGAGCTCATCAAGGCAACGGTCGACGGCATGATCGAACGTAAGTGGGGCCGCATCGTCAATATCACGTCGGGATCGGTAAAGGCGCCCATTCCGATTCTCGTATTGTCGAACGGGGCTAGATCCGGACTGACGGGCGCAGTCGGTACGATTGCGCGTGAGGTCGCCAAGCATAATGTCATGATCAACAATCTGCTGCCTGGGCCGTTCGCCACCGATCGATTGATGAATACGATGGCGGCTGCGGCGAAAGAGAGAGGCATCAGCGTTGAGGAGTTGGCGGAAGAGCGCGCAAAGGAAACGCCGGCTGGTCGCTTCGGCGATCCTGCCGAGTTTGGCGAAGCGTGTGCGTTTCTGTGCAGTGATCAGGCTGGCTATATCACCGCGCAGAGCCTCCTGATGGACGGGGGGCTGAACCCCGCGCTGTTTTAACTCGTCCCTCCCAAGATTCGGCGCTGGGGCCATATTCAGAGCCCGGTATTCAGGTAAGCCTGAGTTCCTGCGACCAGGTCTCGTAACGTTCGAGGTTGCGGGTAAAATCCATATAGGCCGGGAACGGCATCAACTCGTCCAACTCGCCGGGAATACTGGATTCAATCTGAACCAAACCATCACGGAGGTACGGAAATTTGTTCACGTCGCTCGGTCGGGCGGCGATTGATGCATTTGCTGACACGATCGTGCCTGAAACGGGTGTGATGATGTCGAAGTGCTTTCGATAAGTATCGAGCCAGCCAATGGGCGATCCTTTGACGATGCTATCTCCGGGTTTAGGTGGGTGCACGAATAGCACTTCACCGAGATCACGCTGGCCAAATTCGGTCAATCCAACCGTGAGTATTCCCGCATTGTCGTCGCGGACCCAAAGATGGTGCGTACTATATCGAAGGCCGTAGGGCGACAGCGTATGGATTTTGGCGTCATCCCTCACATGACGCTCGCAAAATGGAGCGGACACAATTCGGGCCATGTACCGATTGCCCCGAGCGTCAATCTCGAACAGATCGTTGTCTTGAGCGTGGGAACTTTCGATAACTCCAAATCCCAAGCTGGAAGTGCTGCCGAGCAGCTGCGGCGAAAGGGGGCCGCTTGTGACGTGTCCGATCTTCTTACCGTTTTTGAGTATCGGATAGCCGTGCCGGATCGTCTGGCATCCTTCGATCTCCAGGCCCACCAACTTACGTGAAACTCCTTTTTCAGCGACTTGGGCGAGTGCGTCGCGCCCGATGAAATCACCATCCAGCTTGACCACCCAATCGAGGCCGACTTCGTGCGGATAGGTGCGGTCGTCCATATCATTGCCGTTAAGCAAGTAGCCCGCCTCGGTACGCGCGCTTTCGCGGGCAGCAACGCCGTGAGGCAAAATTCCCAGAGGTCTACCGACTCGCATCAACTCCTGCCACACGAACGGCGCCAGATCCCGCGCGACGCAGATTTCGTAGCCGCGTTCGCCGGTATAGCCCGTGCGGCTGACGATGCACGGAACTTCCATCTCTTGTGTCATGACCGTCGTCTCGGTCAGCCGGTAGTAGGCCATCCCCGACAAATCGGCTTCAGCAATCTTTTGCAGTGTTTCACCGGCGTAAGGACCTTGAAGGGCGATGAGTGCGAGGTCTGTCGATAGATTTCGTATACCGACATCAAAACCTTCAGCATTCTTCAAAATCCATCGATAGTCTTCATCTGTCTTCGTGACGTTAACGACCCAAAGAAACCGCTCCTCTCCCACGCGAAGACACACCAAATCGTCAATGACGTAGCCATGCTCATTGCACATGACGGTGTAGAGCGCTTGACCAACCTCCAGGCGGGATGCGTTGTTTGTAATCAGCTTGTCGACCAGCGCGAGCGCATCTTTGCCGGTGAATTCGATCTCTCCCATATGCGAGACATCACAGATGCTGACCCGTTCTCTGATCGCCCGGTGTTCTTCTGCATGTCCGGCGTACTCGACGGGCCGGGCAAACCCCTTGAGATTGATGATCCGGGCTGCTGAAGCCTTGTGAAGGTCAAATAGTGGAGTACGTTTCATCAAAGTTTGCATCAACCGGAGACAAGGGTCTAACTAGAACCGACGAGGTATTTGATGCCACCGCACCAGATAGTCAGCTCGGCGCAACAGTGTCCGCATTCGATCTAATCTGGTTTGAAAGTTCACCAAGTCCCTCGATGGTGATGCGTATTTTATCACCGGGTTTGAGGAACTTTGGTGGATTGAAACCGATTCCGACACCTGATGGAGTTCCCGTCGAGATGATATCGCCGGGCTGGAGCGTAATACCCGCGGAAATTGTCTCAATGAGTGTCGGAATATCGAAAATCAAGTCTCGTGTATTGGCGCTTTGGCGCAGTTCGTCATTGATCCAACAGCGCAATTCCAAATTCTCTGGATCGACTTCATCGGCTGACGCGACCCAGGGCCCCATTGGACAGAAACTATCCTGGGACTTCCCCAGGAACCACTGCTTGTGGTTTTTCTGCAGGTCGCGGGCGGTCACGTCGTTGATGATCAAGTAGCCCCACACGTGAGAGTACGCGTCGGAATTTGAGATGCCGCGACCTTCCTTGCCGATGATGATGCCGAGCTCGGCCTCGTAGTCGACCTGCTGAGTCACCTGAGGATTCCAGTAAATTGAATCGCCCGTGGCAATGACGCTGGAAGGCGCCTTGGTAAAGATGATCGGCGCCTCTGGAGCATCGCTAGGCGCGGGGCCCGAGCTTTGATCAAATCCGCTGGCCTGGAATTCTTTGGAATGTTCCAGGTAATTCTTCCCGACGCACAGGATATTGCGCTCTGGACATGGGATCGGTGCGCAAAGAGATACATCGTTGATTGGGATGCCATCGTCCGCGGGCGCCAGGATGTTATTAACTTCTTCGAACCCGCGCACGAGATCGAGCAGGTTTCCTGTGAAATCGGGAATGAAATCAGCAATCGGCCAAACTGCACCCCGTTCAGGATCTATGATGCCGACACGTTGACGACCATTGTGCAGGAAAGTGACAAACTTCATGAGATATTCCGGTCGATTGATTCTGGCTAATGACGATGCCTACAGGAATTCATGGCTCGCTAGGTATAGGTAGGCTGCGTTCGACGGTCAATTGAGGCGATCGTTTCGCTTTGGTGATCACATTTTGACGCCAGGGCGGGCATCTGCCACACCGCGTCAACGCAACATGGAATTGAGGTCTGTGATGGCAAGAAGATTAGAGGGCAAGCGTGTCGTAATTACCCAAGCCTCGACGTTTATGGGCCCAGCGATCACGGAAGTATTCAGTGAAGAAGGCGCGACCGTTGTGGCTGACGATAGAGATCTCACTCAGATCGGCGCCGCGCAGCATCTCATAGACGATGCTGGCCATGTCGATGTGCTCATCGCCAATTTGGCTGGCGTGAACCCGAAGACTGCGGTGACGGATACGACCGATGAAGATTGGTCCGAGATGTTCGACGTTATGGTGCATCCCCTGCACCGGCTCGTCCGTGCCGTAATGCCACAGATGGTTGAACGTCAGCAGGGGAAAGTTGTCGTAATGGGTAGTATTTCCGCCCGTCGCGGTATGTCGAACTGGTCCGCCTACAGTGCTGCTCGCGGCGCCCAACTGGCGTATGTTCAAGCCGTCGGTGTCGAGGTGGCATCAAAAAATGTGCAAGTTAACGCTTTGGCTCAGGGCTTCGTTGAAAATCCAAGCTATTTTCCACCTGAGTATATCGAGACACCCGAGTTCAAGGAGCGGCTGAAATCTGTCCCGGCTGGCCGACTCGCAACGGCCCGTGAAGATGCACTGTTCGTCTTGTTTCTTGCGGGTGACGAGAGCGATTTTTTTGTTGGCCAAGTGTTTCCGTTTGCCGGCGGGTGGGCCACGTAGTGGTGAGGTATCTGCCGGCTTGGTCGAGTCGATTCAAGCCGTTGTAATATTCTGGTAGTATGTCGGTTGCTATATGCCTTGAACGCAACGTTCATCGGATATCTCTCGGGATCGGAAGAGCAAAGTGACGACCGCCGAATCAGAGCATCAGGAGGGGCCGAATCGCGCGGCTTCTCGACAATTTCTGCCATCTGGTGAAGACCTGAGCAATTCGAGCGGACGCTTCATTAACCGTGAACTCTCTTGGCTGGCCTTTAACGAGCGAGTGCTCGAGGAAGCCGAGAACGAAGCCCACCCATTGTTGGAGCGACTGCGGTTCCTCTCCATCTCAGCAGTCAATCTGGACGAGTTCTACACGGTTCGTGTGGCGGGTATCCGGGGTCAGATTGCGGCAGGTGTCCACGAACTCAGTCAGGATGGATTGACGCCTGACGAACAGCTCATCGAAATCAATGGTCGTGCCAACAAATTGATGGCCGATCAGGCCCGCGTTTGGTCGCTGCTCATGCGACGGCTCCGCTCGAAGGGAATCGATGTTCTTCAGCCCGCTGATTTGACGGATAAAGACATTGAATTCATCAGCCAGCTTTTTCTCGAGAGAATTTTCCCCGTCCTGACGCCGATTGCCGTCGATCTTGCACATCCGTTTCCTTTTCTGCAGAACCGTGGATTCGCGCTGGTTCTGCAACTGTCGCGTATAAGTGACGGGCATATTTTGCGGGCTCTCATCCCGTTGTCCCGCCAAGTCGAGCGATTCTTCCGCCTGCCGGGAGGACAGACCCGGTTCCTGTCCCTTGAAAATATCGTCCGCATGTTTGTCGACCAATTGTTTCCGGATTACGACGTACTGGGTGAGGGACTCGTCCGAGTCCTCCGCGATTCGGACATTCAGATCGAAGATGAGTCGGAAGATTTGGTCAGATTTTACGAGTCTGCGATCAAGCGCCGCCGCCGCGGCGACGTGACTCTGTTGCTGGTCGATTCGGGAATGCCCGACGACCTACTTCGTTTTGTCGCAACTGAGATTGGGGCGCCGGACGATGCCGTGACGGTGGTCGATGGTATTCTCGGTCTTGGCAATACGAGTGAATTGATCTTGGGTCAACGCACCGATTTGCTGTTCACGCCCTACAGCCCCCGTTATCCGGAGCGGATCAGAGAAGCGGGAGGAAATCTGTTTGCGGCGATTCGCGAGAAGGACTTCGTCGTCCATCATCCTTACGAAAGCTTCGACGCGGTTGTGCAGTTCGTGGATCAGGCGGCGGCCGATCCTGAGGTGATTGCCATTAAGCAGACGCTCTATCGCACCAGCGACGATTCTCCCATCGTTGCCGCGTTGATCGACGCAGCGGAGTCGGGTAAATCCGTGACCGCCCTGGTTGAACTCAAGGCCCGCTTCGACGAGGAAGCCAATCTGCGCTGGGCACGCAACTTGGAACGCGCCGGCGTCCAGGTTGTGTACGGATTCGTATCTCTGAAAACGCATGCCAAAGTGTCGCTCGTCGTACGGCGCGAGAAGAACGGTCTCCGGACGTATGTCCATCTGGGAACCGGGAACTACCATCCGGTCACGGCGAAGATATACACCGACCTTTCATTTTTCACGTCTAATCCTGAAATCGGCCGCGATGCGGCGGATATATTCAATTACATGACCGGTACGGCACCGCCGCGTAACCTCGAAAAGCTGGTCAATTCACCGCAAAACCTGCGCGATACCTTGATTAAGCTGGTAGACGAGGAAGTCGCTCACGCGCGGGCAGGGCGGCCTGCGGAAATTTGGGCGAAGATGAATTCCCTGGTCGACGGCAAGATCATAGATGCGCTTTACCGGGCCAGCCAAGCAGGCGTCCAAATCGACCTCGTGGTTCGGGGTATTTGCTGTTTGCGCCCGGGAGTCACCGGGCTATCGGATAACATTCGCGTCAAGAGCGTCATCGGTCGCTTTCTGGAACATTCGCGCATTGTCTGCTTTGGGGCGGGCCATGGATTGCCGTCGCCGGAGGCCAAGGTCTTCATATCTTCGGCCGATTGGATGCCGCGCAACTTTGATTGGCGGGTTGAGTTGTTGACACCGCTCGGCAATCCCACGGTTCATGAACAGGTCCTCGATCAGATCATGGTCGCGAACTTGAAGGACAAGGCCCAGAGCTGGACACTGGAGTCAGGTGGCAGGTACGTGCGGTCTGAACTGGACGACGAAGCGTTTTCGGCTCATACGTATTTCATGACCAACCCCAGTCTTTCAGGGCGCGGCAAAGCGTTAGAAAAGTTTGCACCCAGTCCGCATCTTGTCCTCGACAACGATTGATTCCTTCCCCAGCACTGGCGTTGGGGACCTGCCATATGAGACAGCCGGCGTTGGGCAGCGTCAGGCCGTGATCGATATCGGGTCCAATTCAGTTCGACTGGTGGTATTCGAGGGGTTAATTCGCGCACCTTTGCCCGTATTCAACGAACGAGTCTTGTGCGGCATCGGTCGCGACCTCGCGGTTACCGGCGCACTTTATGAAGGTGGCGTTGATCTCGCGCTGTCCAGCATCGAACGATTCGTAATGATCTCCCGAGAGATCGGGGCAGGGGAACCCGATGCGGTCGCCACGGCGGCCGTTCGGGAAGCGCGAAACGGACTCCAATTCGTAGAGCGGGTGCGAGAGCGATGTGGCCTTGAAGTACGTGTGCTTTCTGGCGTGGATGAGGCACGTCTGTCCGCGTTGGGTGCAATGTCCGCCATTCCGGGTGCCGATGGCGTGATGGGGGATCTCGGTGGCGGTAGCCTGGAGTTGGTTGTGCTGAACTCCGGGGAAATCGGCGAGAGTGTCACCCTTCCGCTCGGGGCGTTGCGGCTCATGGGAATGACCCCGGAAGAGCAGATCGCTGCAATTGACCAGGCCATGGAGAGCGTGCCGTGGCTGAAAAACCTGAAAAACAAAACTTTCTACGCGGTCGGTGGCGCTTGGCGTTCGCTCGCGCGTATCCATATGGCACAGCGTGATTACCCACTCCGGATCGTGCATCAGTATCAATTGACGCGGAGCGACGCTAACACGCTTGCCGGTGTCATTTCAGGATTGAGCCTCGACTCGATGGCTCGGATCGAAGGAGTCAACAAACGTCGGCTGGAGTCGTTGCCGGGCGCTGCCACGGTCCTGTCCCGGCTTCTGAAGCGGATCCGTCCAGGGCAGGTTATGTTTCTCGCGGGCGGGCTTCGCGAGGGAATGCTTCATGAGCGCTTGTCCGAACACGTGCGCCGCGAGGACCCCTTGATCAGCCAATGCCGGGAATTTGCTGTTCGGGCGTCTCGATTCGGAGACACAGGTGATGAGCTGGGGAACTGGATGGCGCCGATATTTGATGGCGAAAGTCGAGTGCACAATCGTCTGCGGTCGGCGGCGTGCTTGATATCGGACGTCGCGTGGCGCGCACATCCGAGTTATCGCGCGTTGCAGGCGTTCGAGGAGGTTCTCCACGCCCCTTTTGTTGGGATAGACCATGCGGGCCGCGCCTTTGTCGCACTCGCCGTGCATGCCCGCTACAACGGTAGTGCCGATGTGTCTGATACGGCGGCCGCCCGAACACTGATCGAGCCTACCGAGATCGGCCAGGCGAAGCTTGTCGGTGTATGTCTTCGCCTTGGACTGACGCTTTCAGGCGGTGTTGCGGGTGTGCTGGCTAGAACACGCTTGGAAAAGAGCAAAGCCCACGTGACGTTGAGAATGCGACGGCAAGATGCACAGCTCTCCAGTGAATTGATCGAGCGCAGACTGGCTTCCGTGGCGCGATTCCTTGATTTGGCTCCGAGGTTCGAGTTTGAAGACGACTAGCGCGGAGTCATGCAACCCAAACGGGTTGCGATCTTCGTTCTAATGCGATTTAGAATTCGAGTCCGTGGGAATGAGTCGAATTCCATGAGAATCAGCAGCGATGGCGATTTCGCCGCGTTTGAGCCTGAGCGCATCTTCGCCGAAAACTTCGTGGCGCCATCCCATTAATGGAGATATCTCTCGTCCATCGTCTGTCGCGATGCGTTCGAGATCATCGACTGACGCCACCAGTTTCTGAGCGACTCCGTGTTCCTCACACTTGGCCTTCAGCAACACTTTGAGAAGGTCGACTACTGGGCCTTTGCCCTTTATGGGCCGGGACCGGGCTTCAGATTTGGGAAGCTCTGATTCCGGTAGCGCCATCGCAGCCGCGACAATATTGATAATCGTCGTTCCGTCTGCTTGATGTGCCAGTCCTTTGGGAAAATTGCGCAGATGTTTCAAGTCGTCAGGAATTTGGGGGGGGTGTGCGGAGATCTCAGATATGGCTTCGTCGCGAATAACGCGATTTCTCGGAATATTTCGTGACTGGGCCTCGCGCTCACGCCACGCAGCAATCTTGTGAAGAATCGCAAGATGACGAGGTTTTGTACTCCGGATCTTGATCCGTCGCCACGCCTCTTCAGGAGGATTGATGTAGGTATTCGGATTGGTGAGTACGGCAAGTTCTTCGATCAGCCATTGCTCGCGGCCCGACTCCTGAATGCGTTTTCGCAGTTCATCATAGACGTCCCGAAGATGGATGACATCATCCAGCGCGTAGCCGATTTGGCGCTCGGTCAAAGGACGCCGCGACCAGTCGGACAGACGGGACGATTTATCTATGGCGTGGCCGAGTAATCGCTGGACCAACGTGTCATACCCCACGGAGTCACCGAATCCGCAGACCATTGCTGCGAGTTGCGTGTCAAATAAGGGTGTCGGTATCGCCTCACCCAGTTGAAAGAAAATTTCGATATCCTGGCGCGCGGCGTGGAAAACCTTGACGACATCTTTATTGGTCAGAAGTTTGAGAAATGGATCGATATCCATATTCTTGCTGAGCGGATCGACAGCGATCGCTTCATCCTTGCTGGCAACCTGGATCAGGCAGACCTGGGGCCAATAAGTGTTGTCCCGAATGAACTCTGTATCGACGGTGATGTAGTCCGCGTCCTCGAACCGTTTGCACGCGGATACCAAATCGGAAGTAAGGGTCACTACGTTCATGACTGAAACTTTGTCCTTTGGCTTGCTGGAGGCGCAAGCATAGAGGGATTTACCCGTGTGTGCCCGCAAGAGGAAAATTGGGGGCGACGAAACTTGACAGCCTGGGGTCATCCATGCGCTCTTGCGCCGCCACGTCCCCCATATTTTCCACCCGCTGATGTGGAGCGGGCCGCGACGCGGCGTAATTCCAATGATGTCATTGGGCAAGCTGGAAAATTCTGAATGCACAAATACCGCACACATACCTGTGGAGAGATTCGGCAGACCGACGTTGGCGATACGGTTCGGGTTTCAGGTTGGATTCACCGCAAACGCGATCACGGAAACCTGCTGTTCATCGATTTACGTGACCATTATGGAATTACCCAGTGTGTCGTGGAGACGTCTGCAGAGACATTTGATTTGGTTGATGGGGCCCGGCCCGAGAGCGTGCTGACCGTCACAGGTCCGGCTGTCGCCCGTAGCGAAGACACGGTCAACCCGAAAATACCTACCGGTCATGTGGAGGTGCGCATCGATTCGGTGGAGATATTGTCTTCTGCTGAAGAGCTGCCGTTACAGGTATTCGGAGATCAGGAATACCCCGAGGAAACACGCCTCAGGTATCGCTTCTTGGATCTTCGCCGCGAACGCCTGCATAACAACATTACGCTGCGCTCGGAAGTCATCGCGAGCATTCGACGACGTATGATCGAGCAGGGTTTCTCGGAATACCAAACCCCCATCTTGACAGCGAGTTCGCCGGAGGGTGCTCGGGATTTTCTGGTACCCAGCCGGATGCATGCAGGAAAATTCTACGCGCTCCCTCAAGCGCCTCAACAGTTCAAACAGCTCTACATGGTTGCTGGTTTCGACCGCTACTTTCAGATCGCTCCTTGCTTTCGGGACGAGGACGCCCGTGCGGACCGATCACCGGGTGAGTTCTATCAGCTCGATGTCGAGATGTCCTTTGTCGAGCAAGAAGATGTATTTGCCGTAATTGAGCCGGTGATTTTTGGCGTATTTGATGAGTTCACCGACTGGGAGGTCACGCCGCAGCCGTTTCCCAGGATTCCGTATGCCGACGCGATGTTGAAATACGGCACGGATAAGCCTGACCTGAGAAATCCTCTGGAAATATGTGATTGCACCGAAGCGTTTAAAGGTGGTGGCTTTGGGATATTCGACCGGGCGATCGGGAAGGGTGCCGTGGTACGCGCAATCCCTGCGCCGGGCGCCGGTGACCAGCCCCGCAGTTTTTTCGATAAGCTCAATGACTGGGCCAGGGACGAGGGTTGGCCGGGGCTCGGATATATCGTATTCGATGAATCCGGCGGCAAGGGACCCATCGCCAACAATCTCGAGGCGGATCGGGTCGAACAGATTCGCTCCTTGGTGGATGCCAATGCGGGCGACGCTGTATTTTTTGCCTGCGATCAGCCAGCCAAGGCCGCGGCACTTGCCGGCCTGGCCCGGACACGTGTGGCAAATGAACTCGACCTTTCTGCGAAAAACACTTACCGGTTTTGCTGGATCGTCGACTACCCAATGTACGAATGGGACGAGACGGAGCGGAAAATTGAGTTCAGTCATAACCCATTTTCCATGCCCCAAGGCGGTTTGAAGGCTCTCGGGGCAGCGGACCCTCTGGAGGTCTTAGGCTATCAGTACGATATCGTCTGCAACGGGGTAGAGCTGTCCTCCGGCGCGATCCGGAACCACGATCCGGAGATCATGTACAAGGCCTTCGACATTGCCGGCTACACGCGGGAGGATGTCGAGACACGATTTGGAGGGATGTTGCGGGCCCTGAAATTTGGCGCACCACCGCATGGAGGTCTGGCCCCTGGGATCGATCGGATCGTCATGCTGATTGCGGATGAGCCGAATATTCGCGAAATCGTGACATTCCCGATGAATCAGCAAGCCGAAGATTTGCTCATGGGAGCACCCGCGGAAGCAACGGCGAGGCATCTGCGTGAGCTGCACCTCAAGGTCGTGCTTCCCGACCCGGAAAAACCAACGTAGTCGTAACAGAGAGGGTGGCACCGGTAGACGTTGACCGGATACGCTGGACGGTCGTTCTCCCAAAAAAGGCCCGCCGCATGGACGGACGCGGCGGGCCGAGTCAACAAGGAGGACTAGTGTTGGTCACATACTCTACTCACCACGCTTCTACCTCCTGGGCTTTACGATGGGACGGGGCCCAGGAGGAATGTCCCAAGGCATTGCACCTTAGGAACACCCGCTGGTCGCGCCACAGGTCACGCATTTGAGGCATGTCCCGTTACGCACCAAAGTGAAATTTCCGCACTCGCCGCATGCATCTCCTTCGTAGCCCTTGATCCGGGCTTCGCGAATTTGTCCCAGCCGGCTATCGACCCCTTCGGCCACGCCGGACGATACGGAGACCACGGTAGAGACTTCTGCACTGACACCGAGATCGCTGGCCAATGCATGCGCGGTCGCCACGGCCGACCCCATGACTTGGCCTTCTGCACCGACCAAGGCGGCGGCTGCATCGCCGACGACATAGAGGTTGCTGCGAACGTATCCGTTGCTGGCTAGGCTTACCGCGGCATCTGGCACACCTTCACCTTGCGTAACGTAGGCATTGCCCACGGCGTCCGGCCGCAGATCGTCCGGCTCGACATGGGCGAGATCGTTGCGCCCAAGGTAGGAAACGGCGACCTCGCGGAATACGTAGTCGAGTATTGACGTCGCCATCTTGATGGCATCGTTACCTTCCACGATTCCCTGCGGCTCGAACCGAGTGAACGTGAAAGCGTCAACGAATTCATCCAACGGCACCCCATACTGCAGGCCGATGGAGATCGCGATGGCGAAATTGTTCATCAGACTGCGGAAGGCGGCACCTTCCTTGTGCATATCGATGAATATCTCACCGAGCGATCCGTCGTCGTATTCACCCGTGCGGAGGTAAACCTTGTGACCCCCAACTGCGGCCTTCTGGGTGTATCCCTTCCTGCGGCCCGGAAGACGCCGCCGCTCGGTCGCGATGATCTGACGGACGATCCTCTCGGCAACAACCTGTGCGGGCCGGTCCGCGGTCTCAGGTTCCAACTCCTCCTCGAAATCGTCGTCATCGACCAGTGATGACGCCAACGGCTGCGATAGCTTGGAGCCATCTCGGTACAGCGCATTCGCTTTCAGACCGAGCTTCCAAGACATCAAGTAGGCGCTCTTGCAGTCTTCAACGGTTGCTGAATTCGGCATGTTGATCGTCTTGGAGATGGCGCCGGAAATGAACGGCTGCGCTGCGGCCATCATCCGGATATGACTGTCGGTGGCCAGGTAACGTGTGCCTTTGCTGCCACACGGGTTGGCACAGTCAAACACCGGAAGATGCTCGTCTTTGAGATATGGTGCACCCTCCAGTGTCATCGCACCGCAGCAATAGGTGTTGGCTACCTCGACCTGCTCGGCCGAGAATCCGAGGTGAGTGAGCATGTCAAACGACATGTCATTGAGTTGCCCGGGCGTCAGTCCCAGTGCCTCGGAACAAAACTCTTCACCCAGTGTCCACCTGTTGAACGCAAACTTGATGTCGAACGCATTGGCGAGCGCCGATTCCAGTGCGGAGAGGGCTTCATTCGTGAAGCCGGCCGCTCCCAACGATTCGTGATTGATGCCGGGTGCCCCAGACAAAGTCCCGTGCCCGACGGCGTAGATGATGATTTCGTCTATCTCTGACTCCGAATAGCCAAGATTGCCCAAGGCCCGCGGGACACATCGGTTGATGATCCGGAAATAGCCGCCGCCGGCCAGCTTCTTGAACTTGACTAAGGCGAAATCGGGTTCGATCCCCGTGGTATCGCAATCCATGACCAAACCGATGGTGCCGGTCGGCGCGACGACGGTCGCCTGCGCGTTGCGATACCCGTGGGCCGTGCCTTTCTCGACGGCTGCTTGCCAGGCGCGGGTCGCGGCATCGGCAAGTCCCTGGTCCGGGCAGGACTCGGGCTCGAACACGACTGGAAGGGTTTCGATTTCCTCGAATTGGCCGGGAAGTGCACCGGCGGCGCGAGCGTGATTGCGTATAACGCGCTGCATCGCTTCACGGTTACGGCCATAACCCGGAAATGGTCCCAGTTCGGCGGACATCTCGGCGGACGTTGCATAGGACGTTCCTGTCATCAACGCCGTGATACCAGCGCAGATCGAGCGGCCTTCGTCGCTGTCATAAGACATTCCGGCCGCCATCAACAATCCACCGAGGTTCGCGTATCCCAGGCCGAGCGTCCGGTACATGTACGAGAGTTCGGCAATCCGGCGGGCCGGGAATTGAGCCATCATCACCGAGATTTCGAGAACGATGGTCCACAGCCTTACTGCGTGCTCAAAGGCTTCGGTATCGAACGTGCTGTCATCGCGCGCGAATGCAAGCAGGTTCAGCGATGCGAGATTGCAGGCGGTATCGTCGAGAAACATATATTCGGAACATGGATTCGACGCGCGAATCGGTCCGCCTTCGGGGCAGGTGTGCCAATCATTGATCGTGGTATGGAATTGAAGTCCTGGATCTGCGGAAGCCCACGCTGCGTGGGCGATATCATCCCAGAGTTCGCGGGCGGGCAGAGTCTTGCAGGTCTCGCCGTCCTTTCTGCGGATCAGGTTCCAGTCTTCGTTTTCTTCGACGGCGCTGAGAAATTCATCGGTGACACGAACGGTGTTATTGGCGTTCTGCCCCGAGACGGTGCCATAGGCCTCACCATCCCAATCGGTGTCGTAGGTATCGAATTCAATCTCGGTAAATCCCTGTTGGGCGAACTGAATGACACGCTTGACGTAATTCTCCGGCACCAGGGAACGGCGCGCTTCTTTAATCGCGCGTTTTAGCTCGGGATTGTCGGACGGGCTGAACCGGTTATCGCCTTCGACGGCATGGCAGGCCTTCATCACGGCGTTGAGATGCTTCGCATTGACCTTCGATCCGGTGACCAGCGCCGCAACCTTCTGTTCTTCCGAAACCTTCCAATTGATGAATTCCTCGATATCGGGATGGTCGGCATCAACGACGACCATCTTGGCTGCGCGGCGCGTGGTTCCACCCGATTTGATGGCGCCGGCTGCCCGATCGCCGACCTTCAAAAAACTCATGAGACCGGAGGACTTGCCGCCCCCGGAAAGATGCTCATTTGCTCCCCTGAGGGCTGAAAAGTTCGAGCCGGTGCCCGAGCCGTACTTGAACAAGCGGGCCTCGCGAACCCACAGGTCCATGATGCCGCCTTCGTTCACCAGGTCGTCGGCGATTCCCTGGATGAAGCAGGCGTGCGGCTGCGGATGCTCATAGGCTGTTTCTGAGGGCCGGCATTCCCCGGTTTGAAAATCGACGTAGTGGTGGCCTTGCGATGGCCCGTCGATTCCATACGCCCAATGGAGTCCGGTATTGAACCACTGCGGCGAATTCGGCGCACCCATTTGCCGGGCGAGCATGAAGCACATCTCGTCGAAAAATGCCCGCGCATCGCCATCCGAATCGAAATAGCCGCCCTTCCAACCCCAGTAGGTCCAAGTGCCGGCCAAGCGATTGAATACCTCTCTGGCGTCACATTCGCCGACATCCCGCTCGTCTTTCGGTAACTCAGCAAGAGCTTCTTCGTCGGGCGTCTTACGCCAAAGCCACGACGGGACGTCATTTTCCTCGACCGTCTTCAGGCGCGCCGGTATGCCTGCCTTGCGAAAATACTTTTGCGCGATGACGTCGCCGGCAACCTGCGACCAATCTTCGGGAACCTCGAAGTGTTCAAGGTGGAACACGACTGTCCCGTTCGGATTGCGAATTTCACTCGTCGCATCGCGAAACGGAATCTCCTCGTATGGTGACTTGTTCTCTTCCGTGAATCTGCGACGTATCCGCATTTTGCCCCCCACTTTGCTCCAAGTACCTGAGCGTCTTGCCGCTCTGTTTCTGCCTCCCCAACCATCCGATCATTATCTCAAGATGTTGTGATCGATCGTGATGCGGGGCACAAAATGTGTCACTACCCGGCAAAGCCTGTCAACTAGATTTTGTGCCTGGGGGAGCAGATATGCATATATGCAGTAGTTGGAGCCTTCTAAAGGGGTGCAAAAATAAAATTCAAAATGGATAAGTTTCAGAGGCTTAGATCATAGAGTTCAATGAATACAACAAAGTGTTGATCTTTTTCTACCAACTACAGATGGATGCGATGTTTCGCCTAATCCTTATCCTTCATGGGCCCACCGCAGGGCTGGACGCGAAACTTGGTTGGTGTAATAGTCGCGCGCACTTGGTGACAAAGCTTGTCCCATCGGCCTAATAATTTCTGATCATCTGTTACCTGGTTATGGAGCGGCGATAGTATGGGGGTCTTGAACTTCCTGACTTGGTGGAAACGCGAAACCTTGGGTACGGCGTTGTTCACCTGGCGCAAAGGGGAACCCGTTGGTGCCGATGCCTACGGCAATCGATATTTCCAGGAAAAAGGATCTGTCACGGGCCGCCGCCGCCGCCGTTGGGTGCTGTATTACGGTGACGTGGAAGCATCAAAAGTTCCGGCCGAATGGCACGCCTGGCTCCACCATACCTCGGATGATGTACCATCCGATGCCGAAGCTCGGCGGGACTGGGAGAAACCCCACATTGCCAATCTGACGGGAACTCCCGCTGCTTATCGCCCGCCTGGCGCGATGACGAGCGGAATCCGGCGCGACTCGACCACGGGTGATTACGAGCCCTGGCAACCCGGCTGAGTGCTATTGGACTGGGGCGGTCCTGATCCTTCGGGGCTCTGCCGACAACCCGAGGTGTTCGTTCAGTGAAAAATGACGTGGCGGGAACGGAACGGGCGCGTGCTGAGGCGAGCGCACGGCAAATCTGGGATGCCGACTGCTATGCCCGGAATGCGAGATTCGTATCCGATCTTGGCGGACCCGTTGTTGATCTCCTGGGAAACGTCACAGGCTTGAGAATTTTGGATATTGGGTGCGGCGACGGCGCGTTGACGGAGCGCCTGGCCGCTGATGGTGCTGATGTCGTGGCCGTAGATGCCAGCGAGTCACAAGTTGAAGCGGCCCGGGCGCGTGGCCTTGATGCTCGGGTTGCCGATGCCCGCAAGCTCATATTTGAAGATGAATTTGACGCCGCATTTACGAATGCGGCACTCCACTGGATCAGTCCGCCCGAAGCCGTGATCAACGGAGTAGCCCGGGCGCTCAGGCCGAAGGGACGATTCGTTGGCGAATTCGGTGGTGAAGGCAACGTCGACACCGTGCGCCAAGCCCTCGTTTCGGTGCTGAACCAGCGCGGGTATGATGGGGCGGCAGCGGATCCGTGGTTTTTCCCTTCCGACGATCGCTATCAGGGCATGTTGGAGGCTGGCGGATTCTCCGTGGACTCCGCCGTGCTGATCCCGCGACCCACTCCGATTCCAGGCGATCTCGGGGACTGGATCCAAACCTTGGCAGGGAGCTTTCTCGCCGTTGTTCCCGCTGATGAACAGGAAGATGTGATTTCCGATGTGCGTGATTCGGTCCGGACGTCGTTGCAACAATCCGATGGCGCCTGGTCGGTCGACTACGTGCGGCTCCGATTCGCCGCGCATCGCCATTGAGTTGGGTCCGCGGCTGATGGTCGCCCGGCGCGCGTGGAATTTCGGGTGTTGGGTGTTTCTATGGGCCTCGCTTTCGACGCTGCCGGCGCAGGCGCAGTCGGTGAAAATGGCCATCCTTCAAGGTCTCGACAAAGTCACCGCCAGGATTTCCACAATCCAGGCGCCGATTGGCGAAGAAGTGACGTTCGGCACGTTGGTCATCACGGCACGGACATGCCGTAAACGTCCGCCTGAGGAGACGCCGGAGACAACGGCATTTCTTAAAATCGTTGATGATAAGCCCGGCGAACCGCCGCGCCTCGTCTTCAGCGGCTGGATGTTTGCTTCCAGTCCTGCGTTGTCGGCATTGGAGCATGCGGTTTACGACGTCTGGGTGATCGACTGCAAAATTGCGGATGCATCAGGCGAATCCGGTAACGAATAGAAGTCCCCGTCCACGCTCAGCGCGTCAGCCAGTTCATTTTGATAATCCGATCGTGGGATTTCGACGGCGCCAAACCCTTTGAGATGCGAAGTCACGAATTGGACGTCGAGCAGTTTGTAGCCACCTGACCGCAGACGTCCGACCAGATGGACGAGGGCCACCTTGCTGGCATCGCGTGCCAGACTGAACATGCTTTCTCCGAAGAACGCGCCTCGGATGGAAATGCCGTAGAGGCCGCCGATCAATCGATCATCGCTCCAGCATTCCACGCTGTGTGCGAACCCCATCGCATGGAGTTCGGTATAAAGGCTGACAATTTCGTCGTTGATCCAGGTGTTCTGGCGATCGCGGCCCGGCTGCGCACAGGCTTCGATAACCCGTTTGAAATCTCGATTGATGTACACGGAGTCGGGCCAGGTCCGCAGGGTTCGGGCGAGCCGCCGTGGCAAATGAAAGGTATCCAGCGGAATTACGCCGCGTATCTCGGGGTCGATCCAATAGAGGTGCGGATCGTGCCGGCCCTCCGCCATCGGAAAGATGCCGCGCATATAGGCCTGCAGCACGATCTCGGGTGTCAGTTGCGTCATTCCAAGTGTCGTTCGATGAACCCCTCGAGCCAATGAATATTGTACTGCCCAGCAACGAACTCATCATTTCCCATTAGTGCCTGATGGACGGGGATCGTGGTCTGAATTCCGCCAATCACGTACTCCTCCAACGCGCGATTCAGCCTTCTCAGGCATTCCTCACGTGTCGCGCCGTGCACAATGAGCTTGGCAATGAGGCTGTCGTAGTACGGTGGCACGCGGTATCCTGAGTATGCCGCGGAATCGACACGGACACCGAGTCCGCCGGGTGTGTGGTAATCCGTGATCGTTCCCGGCGCCGGGGCGAAGGTTCGGGGATCTTCGGCGTTGATCCGGCATTCGATGGCGTGACCGGAGAAGGAAATATCGGCTTGGGTGTAATCCAGGGGTTCACCGGCGGCGATGCGGATTTGCTGTTGGACGATGTCGATGCCGGTAATCATTTCCGTGACGGGGTGTTCGACCTGCAGGCGCGTGTTCATCTCGATAAAATAAAACGCACCGTCGGCGTAAAGGAATTCGACGGTCCCGGCGCCTCTATATCCCAATGCCTGAATTGCAGTCGTGACACGTTCGCCGATTTCGCTTCTTTGCTCCGCCGGCAGTAGTGGAGAGGGGGCTTCTTCGAGGATTTTCTGGTGCCGCCGCTGTAACGAGCAATCGCGCTCGCCCAGATGAACCACATTGCCGTGGGCATCGGCCATGACTTGGACCTCGATATGTCGGGGCATGGCGACAAATTTCTCCATGTAGACTGTATCATCACCGAATGCTGCCCGCGCCTCGCCACGCGCAGTTTGAAACGCCTGGTCGATATCGGCGGGACCTTGGGCGACTTTCATGCCGCGTCCACCACCACCGGCGGATGCCTTGATCAGCACTGGGTATCCGATAGTCTGCGCAATCTCGCGTGCCTCATCCAGCGTCCTGACCGCGCCGTCGGAGCCAGGAACGACGGGGATTCCTAATTCCTGTACCGTGGATTTAGCTAAGATCTTGTCACCCATGGTTCGGATGTGTTCGGGTTTGGGACCAATAAATGCGATCCCATGTTCCTCGACGATCGTCGCGAACTGAGCGTTTTCAGAGAGAAATCCGTATCCCGGGTGAATCGCGTCCGCACCTGCGATCTCGGCGGCCGATATGATCGCGGGGATGTTCAGATAGCTCTTGCTGGCTTCGGGCGGTCCGATGCAGACAGTCTCATCTGCTAAGCGGACATGCATGGCTTCCGAGTCCGCGGTCGAATGCACGGCGACAGTGCCGATACCCAACTCGCGGCAGGCGCGATGAATACGAAGTGCGACTTCCCCGCGGCTCGCAATTAGGACCTTTTCGAACACCGGGGCGAGGCCCTATTCGACGATCATCAGGACTTCGCCATACTCGACGGGTACGCCATCGGAAACGAGGACATGTTGGATGGTCCCGCTTTTGGGAGCTGGAATCGGGTTCATCGTCTTCATGGCTTCAATGATCAGCACGGTCTGGCCCTCGGACACCTGAGACCCAACCTGCACAAACGGCGCCGTACCGGGCTCGGGAGAGATATAGGCCGTGCCCACCATCGGAGACAGCACGGCGCCAGGATGACTGGCATGATCGACAGATGCGGATCCCGGTTCCGCCATAGTTTGGCTTGCGACCGGCGCTGTGACGGCGGCCCCGGTAACGACAGGGGACGCTTGGCGGGCCACGCGGATAGTCCGGTCCCCCTGCGTCCATTCGATCTCTGTCAGCCCTGTCTCGTCCAGGAGCTCGGCGAGCTCGCGTATTAAATCCTTGTCGAGTTGGGGGCTGTCGTTCATGGCGCGGGTGTTCAGGACTTCCGGCCGTTTTGTGACGACCGATCGATCACGGACGACAGGGCCTCAAGTGCCAGCGGGTATCCTTGCGCTCCGAATCCCGTAATCATGCCCGCCGCGACTGGCGTGATGTAGGAATGGTGTCGGAATTCTTCACGTTTGAAGAGGTTCGAGAGATGAACTTCGACAACCGGCAATTCCACGGCGGCAAGGGCGTCCGGGATGGCGACAGATGTATGGGTGTACGCACCGGCATTGATTACGATTCCGTCTGCGGTGCCTTTGGCTTCCTGGATCCAGTCGACGAGTTCGCTCTCCGAATTGCTTTGCCGGAAGTCAATCTGGAGGTCGAGCTCACCGGCGCGTTCCAGGGTGATTGCCTGCACATCGTCCAGGGTGTCGGTGCCGTAGATTTGCGGTTCCCGCGTTCCCAGCAAATTAAGATTCGGTCCATTTAGTATGAGTATCTTGGTGCTCATGGGTTCATCAAGATGCTGAAAAATAACGCGGAACCGGACGGTTATAGCACGGGCGACCGGCGGTGCAACGGCGCACGAGCGTGCTCAGAGGGCATCTCAGATTTACGCGCATGTCCAGACGGTACATTAGGGTGATTGAATGGCACAAATTGGATTTTCCAAATGCAATGGCACAACACTTGCGATATGTATGGCTAGGTTCGTCGATTTTGGGTTCTGTGGTGGCGAATCTGTACCGTGTTGATCCACTTAACGTGATGGTGTCTGGTTTTGGGATGCTACGCGGTAATTAAGATGTGAGTAGAGTGTCGATATTTTGGACTGAGACCATGGGCGGGCCTCACTCCGAAGCGCTTTGTGGGGAAAGTGCAAGGTGAGGCTCGTGAGAGCATTGAAGGTTCGGCCGGCTGCGGGTTTAACTCGGGCGTGCAGCCATTGCGTATCCGGGGAAGGGTGCGGACTTCAATCGAATTTGGTTTGCCAAGGGGGAGTAATCTGAATGGCAGTACCGGCCGAAAAAACTTCGTAAGAGATCGCTGGGAGAGAGACGTGAGGAAGTTGAATCCGAGCGTAAGCAGATGCGCGAAAAGACAATCGCAAATCGTCAGCAAGCATCTGAATCCGGAGATGAAACTGGTTGGTCCGATGAGGACAAGCAGTTCGTCGCGAGCCGTCGTCGTGAAATGATGGATGACGATTGGGGCGATCTGGATGACGACTCGGACGACGACTATGAACCGCCTCGGGAATGGTACGACTCGATCTGGCTCAAGATCGGGGTCGGTGTTGTCGTGGCGATTGCCTTGTACATAATATTTCAGGGGTGGGGTGACGGCTTGAAAGTGAGCTAGTCACGCTCATCTAGTTCGATAAGCTTTCAGTCCGCGCCAGTGCGCGACGGCGAAGCTTTGCGCACAGGTTGAAAGCGTCACCGAGTGTACCCATACTTGCTCAAATGGTATGGGCCCATTTACCTGTGGCCTATACTGGTTGCCGCTGGCTTAACAATATTGCGTAGATCGAGAAATTTTGCGCAGGCAGAAGAGTTTTGTGCAGGCACAAGAGAGCAAACGTATGGTGATGCGATGTTATTAACGGTCAACGGAGAAGAGCGCGAGTTCGACCGTTCTCTGACCGTGTCGCAACTTCTTGGAGAACTTGGCATTGACGCCCGCAAGGTAGCGCTCGAACGGAATCTTGAGATCGTTCCCCGATCGGCCTACGAGGGCACCGAACTTAGTGATGGGGACCGGTTGGAGGTCGTCCATTTCATTGGTGGTGGTAGCGCCGCCGAAGAGACGCCCGAGGTTTCGGCAGCGGGTGATCCTTTCTCGGTTGCCGGCCTTGATTTTCAATCGCGGCTGATTGTCGGTACCGGCAGATATAAGGATTTTGAAGAAACCCGGTTGGCGATTGAAGCTTCCGGTGCTGAGATTGTTACGGTGGCTGTACGGCGGGTCAATGTTACCGACCCCGACCAGCCGATGTTGGTCGATTTTGTGGACCCGAAGAAATACACATACCTTCCCAACACTGCGGGATGTTTCACTGCTGACGATGCGTTGCGGACTTTACGTCTGGCACGCGAGGCGGGCGGATGGGATCTCGTCAAGCTCGAGGTGCTTGGAGATGAGAAGACCCTGTATCCAGACATGATCGAAACGCTCGAAGCGACAAAGGTCCTCGTGAAAGAGGGCTTTGACGTCATGGTCTACTGCACGGACGATCCGCTGTTCGCGAAGCGATTGGAAGACGCCGGTGCCGCAGCGATCATGCCGTTGGGTGCACCGATCGGATCAGGCTTGGGATTACAGAATCCGATCAATATCAGGCTGATCGTGGAGCAGGCGGACGTGCCGGTCCTCGTGGATGCCGGCGTCGGAACGGCATCCGACGCGACCATCGCGATGGAACTGGGCTGCGACGGAGTGCTGATGAACACGGCGATTGCGCACGCGGGCGATCCGATCGCGATGGCCCGTGCAATGAAGCTCGCTGTCGAGTCAGGGCGCTTGGCGTATCGGGCGGGACGCATGCCCAAAAAGACGTATGCGGATCCGTCGTCTCCGCTTAGCGGCCTCATCTGACCCGATTTCTCATCCGGTCAGTTTTCCAACATATCCGCAACATGACCCCCCATGACCGATGAAGATGGATAAGCACCTTCGCGGTTCCGCAGGTTTGGCCGGCGGCGAGTGACACTCTGGATCCTGCTCGGGCTGGTTGTTGCGCCGATTCTGATATCGGCGGCACAACTTGCTCTCAAGGAGCGGCCGCACTGGAGTACGGCGAGCCATGTCTCAACCGGGCAGGCGCCCGACCCGGCGCTGACACCGGAGCCGGTCGTGCAGGTCTACGCGGCGCGGACCTGGGGGTTACGGGGGTCGGTGGCCGTACACACCTGGATCACGAGCAAACGTGCGAATGCGGATCACTACGTTCGCTACGAGATCATTGGCTGGCATTTGTACCGGGGTAACACGGCACTGGTCCGCGGACCGGGGCGCCCAGACGCGATGTGGTTCTCCAATTATCCCGATCTCCTGGTTAATCTTCGCGGAGATGGGGTGGAATCCATCATCGACAAAGTGGAATCGGCCGTGAATGCCTATCCTTATGCCAGCACCTACCGGACCTGGCCCGGTCCCAACAGCAACACGTTCACGGCCTTTGTTGGCCGCCAGGTGCCTGAGTTGGGCGTCGATTTGCCGCCCACTGCGGTGGGCAAGGATTATCTTGCGAATGGCCAGTTGATCGGACCATCGCCCAGCGGGACTGGATTTCAGTTCTCGCTGTGGGGACTCGTCGGTGCGATGGCCGCATGGAAGGAGGGTATTGAGCTGAATCTTCTCGGCCTGGTGGTGGGCGTCGACTTTCAGCCGTTGGCCCTCAAGCTGCCAGGTCTCGGGCGCCTTGGATTCAAATAGGAGCGTTCGATGATGAGGAGAGCAACGTGATCAAGCTCTTCGGGTGGCCCATATCCTCGGCATTCTACCGCGCCTGTGTCGCTCTCGATTTAAAGGCCATCCGCTACGAGCCGGTCTTAATGGATCCTGATCTTAAGGAGCACCTCGAACCCGCCTATCTAGATGTCAATCCACAGGGGCTGGTACCTGCACTCGTCGATGGCGATTTAGTGCTCACTCAAACCATGGCGATCATGGAGTACCTCGAAGAAGTGAGCCCGCGGCCGCCGCTACTTCCAAACAGCCCGCAGGCGCGGGCTCGGGTGCGAAGCCTCGCGGAAATCTGCAACTGCGAAATCCATCCCATCATCAATCGGCGGGTTCGCCTCTATTTGGCGGATGACTTCGGTCACACGCCTGAAGAAGTGACGCAATGGCTGTCCCACTGGTACGGCAAGTCGTTTGCGATATTGGAAAAATTGCTGGCAAACGACTCTGCTACCGGCAGGTATTGCCATGGCGATACGCCGACGGTTGCCGATATCTATCTCGTGTCGTTGTTGAGCGCGGCACAGATATACGGCGTCGACGTATCGTCATACACGACGTTGCTTAGGATCGAGGCTGCGTGTCTCGAAAATCCGGAATTTCGAGAGAGACTGCCCAGACTTTTGGCGTCCTGATATCTCGGACTTGCCCTTCCATCTAACAGGTCAGGCAGCTTTTCCGTGCCTCTCCGATCAACGAGGCGAGTTGCTCATCGTTGATATAGCCTGGAACCACCTGATCGCCGATCACGAATCCTGGGGTGCCCTGAATGCCGAGGGCTTCGGCATGGGCGTAGTTGCGCGAGATAATGCGTTCGATATCCGCTGAAGCCATGTCGCGCCGGAGTTGATCCGCATTCAGTCCGATCTCGCTGGCGATATCCAGGATCCGGCGTTCCGAGAATACGCCACGCGACTCCATCAATGCGTTGTGAAACGGCACGTATAAATCCTCGTTCTGACGTCGTGCGGCGAGAGCAGCGCGAGACGCGACGACCGAATCCGGGCCCAGGATGGGATATTCCTTGAAGACGACGCGCACATTGGCATCTTTACGCAGAAGTTCAGCTAGATTGGGCATGAACTTTTTGCAATACGTGCAGCGGTAATCGAAGAACTCCACAACTGTCACATCGCCATCGGGGTTGCCACCGACGTGCGATCCTGGATCGTTTTCGAGGGCCTCGCGCAAGTTGGCCAGGACTTGGCGCTGCTTCTGATGATTGGCTGCCTGCTCGCGGGCGCCCATGCGTTGGACGCTCTCTACGATGACTTCCGGGTTGTTCATGATGTAGTTGCGGATCAATTGTTCGATTGCGCGCTGGTTTGCATCCGTTAAGGAGGATTGCGCGTTGGTGGGAGTTGACCCGACCGTAACGAAGAGGAGCACCAGTGAGACCAGTCCGCCGGACAATGCCGCCCGCCAATGTGTACTCGCAAGCGATGAAAATTTTCTAAGTTGGGACATTGATAAATCTATTCATGATTTGTGCTGTTTCGACCGCGACTTTCACATCCGACGGCAAAGCACCTGAAGGGGCCTTGATCGCGTGCATAAAACCATAAGCGTGCGAGAGCACACAGAGCGGCGGTGTCCAATCACCAAGGATTGAACCCGTGATGCTGACTACTTTTTCCTCTTCTTGGCGGCCTTTTCGGCGACGGCCTTGAGGTCCAGGGATCTCAGATGTCCAGGTGTTCCCTTTGCAAGCAGGTTTTCCGCCTTGGACGCGAAGCGGATGGCGTCCCGCGGCCTGCCGATCCCCAGGTTGTATTCGGCACTGGCCAATGCCGACTTTCCGATATCGCCGTTCCGCCCGAGCGCGACCGCGAGCTGACGCCACGCCAGGGGAATGTTCTTGTCTCTTCGCGTGGCTTCTTCGAGATGTTTGACGGCGGCGGGAAGAAGGCTGTCGTCGTTCGCGGCGATCAGTGCTTGCGCCAGGCCTAACCTTAGGAGAGCGGAGGCCGGCCGCAGGTCGACGGCGACCTGATAGAGCGGAATAGCTTCGATGACTTCGCCGCTTTCAAACAATATCTGTCCCAGCAACTCATTGAAGTATGGGTTGTTTGGTTCCAAGTCAATTAGGTCGACCGCCTCATGGAGCGCCTTTTCCGTTCGGTTGAGACGGTGATAGGCCGCGGCACGAGCGTACTTGGCTGGGATCGATTGGTCCGACTCGGGATATCGCCGTAACGCTTTCTGAGGTGATCCGAGAAAACCCCATATTTTCGCCTGCATTCGAATGAGGTCTTCGCGGGAGATGGGGGCGGGAGATTCTTCCTGGACCCTGGAGCTGGTGATTTGATCTTGTAGGAAACTCAGTCGGTCACGTGTCAGGGGATGGCTGCGCGCATAGGGGCCTTGGCGTGAGGTTGCCAGCGCTTCCTGATCGCCGATTCGATCGAGGAACGTGAACAGTCCTTGTGGTGTCATATCGAGGGAAGCCAAAATCTTGACCGCTGCCTGATCGGCCGCGGATTCTTGGATTCTGGAGTATTTGAGGAACGATTGTTGTGCCACCTGCGCTCCGGTGGCGATGATTGCAGTTCCGGCCCGACCTTGACCGCCGAGAGCCGCGGCCGCTCCGAGCGCCATGGCAAGAATGCTGGCCGCCGAGGCATCGCGCACTGCGTCGTGGGTTCGGGCGAGATGACCTCCTGATATGTGACCGGTTTCGTGTGCGATCACGCCGGATATTTCACTGACCTGATCGACCTTTAGAAGAAGGCCGGTATTTATGAAAATTCTCTGCCCACCGGCGACGAACGCATTCAGGGCACGATCATTCACGAGGTGAATCTTGACGGCTTCGGCGTCCAGGCCGGCTGCTGCGAACAGTGGCGCGGCGATTTGGTGAATGTTATGTTCGATCTCCGCGTCGCGGATAAGTGATATTCCCTTGGCGTTGGCTGGATCGGCAGCGCCGATCAACGATGTGTAGACAACTATCCCGCAAAGCGCCGTCAGGCGCGCCCGGGCAATGAAGTTCGGCAAAAAGGTGAATCCCATCATCGGATCAATACTTAGGTGGGGGGCCATGTTGCGTCAATGTGTGTGGCCGTCGATCGTCATCGCGGTTCTCTCGGCATGTGACACGGCCCCCAAATTCAGAGTTATCGAACCGGGCCAGGTTATTGAGGGCTTTGTCGGCGGTGTGAGCGCCGATGAACCTCGCGCGGCCATCCAAGCAAGGGAAGTTCTTGGGGCAGGGGGTACCGCCGTCGACGCCGCGGTTGCGCTCACATTTACTCTTTCGGTGACCTATCCTGTGGCGGCGAGTCTTGGTGGCGGGGGAGCCTGCCTCGTCTACGATTCTCCGACGGGGGTAGTGGAGGCAATTGATTTCTTGCCTCGCGCTCCTGTCGCCGGCGGCGCGATTGCCATTCCCGGGACCGTGAGAGGGTTGGCGGCGTTGCACAGTCGCTACGGACGCCTGCCCTGGGAAGACTTGGTCACTCCGGCGGAAGCGCTGGCACGACGCGGCCATCCTGTGTCGCGATCTTTGGTTCGCAGACTCGAAGATGCTCGGGCGACAATCCTTGGCAATAGCGACTTGAAGGGCGCGTTTGGAGACGCAAGCGGCACGGGTGTTATTCGGGAAGGGGATCAACTGGTCCAGATCGCGCTCTCTGCCGTGCTGGCGCAGATTCGACTGCGCGGACCTGGGGAATTTTATGTTGGCCAGGCTGGCGTGAACTTGGTGAACGGCGCCCGCAAGAATGGTGGAGCGCTGACCCTCGCCGACATGCGTGCAAGCCTTCCGACGTGGCGTGAATCAGTCTCTTTACGCACGGATCGGCTTTCGGTTCATACAACCCCGGTACCTATCGTCGGCGGTGTCATCGCTGGCCAGATATGGGCAATGAATCTGGATGGCGACAGAATTCGTAATGTTGAGCCGGATGAAAGACCTCACTTGTTTGTCGAGGCGGCGTCGCGCGCTTATCTCGATCGTCGTAATGCCGCGGCGCGCCCACTTTCGGATTTTCGTGCTCACGCTCTTATGCGGAACTACCGTTCCGAAGAGCACACTCCCCTTATCGTTGAGGGTGTATCGCCCGTCCAGATTGACGACTTGGAGTCGGGGACAACCAGTTTTGTAGTTGGAGATCGGGAAGGCTCCGCAGTTGCCTGCTCTCTGACCATGGGCCGGGAGCTGGGTGCTGGCCGGCTGGACCCCGTGACCGGGATTGTTCTCTCGCCGCCCCTCACCGGAGATGATCTGGCATTTCTCGCCACGATGTTCGTGTTGGATGAAGATTTGTCAGAGGTGGTTCTAGCCATATCAGCGTCTGGCAGCGCGGCGGCGCCCGCGGCAATCGCGCAGGTGCTGATCGGACTTTCGGCAGGCGATCTGGATGTTCGGCAGCAACTGGATCGGCCGAGAATTTTTCATGCCGGGCAACCCGATGCGACGCTCGTGGAGCCCGGAATAGAAAACGAAATAACCGATGCTCTTCGTGATAGAGGCCACACGCTCAAGGAAGCCCCACTGCTTGGAAGAGTTAATGCGATCTATTGTCCGGATGGCTTGTCCAAAGGACAGGAAAGCTGTGCATTCATAAGCGACCGTCGTGGCTTCGGGCTGGCGCTTGGCAATGAGTTCTAGAAAATCTGGCTTGAAAGTCGCGAACAGAGGCAAAGATGTTGCGCCATTTTACGCCATGGAGGTGTTGAAGGCGGCAAACGATCGCGAAGCGGCCGGTGGCAATGTCCTGCATATGGAAGTGGGGGAGCCAGGAGGCGGGTCACCGCGCCAGGTTATCCAAGCTGCGGAGACTGCGCTGTTGTCGGCCCGTATCGGCTATACCGAGGCTTTGGGAATTCCGGAATTGCGCGAAGGAATTTCCGGATACTACGAATTGACGTACGGGGTGAGTATCGATCCGTCACGGATCGTCGTGACAACCGGTTCATCGGGCGGTTTTCTATTGGCGTTCCTTTCCGCGTTCGATCCTGGCGACAGGGTGTTGCTAACCACCCCGGGCTATCCGGCTTATCCCAATATCTTGAAATCGGTTGGGGTAGAGCCCGTCATGGTCGAGACTGGGCCCGAGTCACGATTTCAGCCGACCCCCGAACTACTTTCGAAGGTCGGTGTGAAAGCTGACGGGTTGCTCGTCGCGAGTCCGGCCAATCCTACGGGCACAATGCTGAACCGAACGGCCCTCAAGGACCTCGTGGATTATTGCGAAACCAATGGCATTCGGTTGATTTCCGACGAGGTCTATCATGGCATCACCTACGGCGAGAAAGCGGTAAGCGCGGCTGAACTCAGTGACTCAGCTATCGTCATTAATAGCTTCTCCAAGTATTTCTCGATGACCGGATGGCGGTTGGGATGGATGGTGGTGCCCGAGGAACTGGTGCGCTCTATTGAGGTGTTGGGACAGAACTTGGCAATTTCCGCGCCTGCTTTGTCTCAATATGCGGCGCTCGCCGCGTTTGACTCAGCCGACGAACTGGACGCGAAAGTCGACGGATACGCGCGGAATCGTGAATTGCTGCTGAGGGAGTTGCCGCTGGCCGGATTTGACAAAATGGCACCAGCTGATGGCGCCTTTTACATCTTCGCGGATGTCACAAAGTTGACCAACGACAGTATGGAGTTCTGTCGTCGCATGCTGGATGAAATCGGTGTAGCAACGACTCCCGGGGTTGATTTTGACCCCGACCGCGGCCACGCCTATATCCGCTTTTCCTTCGCCGGAGATTATGAAGGTGTGGCGGAGGCCGTGAGCCGAATCAAGGCTTGGCTAACTTAGAGCAGATCGCGACCTGATTGGGTCGTGTGAATCTGCTCTGCCATATTGATATGAGAGCAAATAACATTGTTGAGTTGGAAACGGATGCGTTTCCAACTCAACAAAATTTGCTCTGGAAAAGCCAGTCCTCTACGTCAACCGGACGAAGTTCACTTCTAAATTTGAGGCCAACGGTCAGCCCACGGGTAGGCTTGTTCAAACGCAGCTGCAACTTGGAGTAGCAGGTCTTCGCGATGCCAGGGTGCGACCAACTGCATACCGACAGGCAGTCCATCGTCCGTCCAGCCACAAGGCAGTGAGATCGCCGGGTGTCCAGACATGTTGAACGGGTGTGTGTAGCCGTACCAGGCCGCTCTCAGCTTACCGGCGGGCTTACCTTCGATAACAATGTCTTCGTGCGCGTCGAAGTCTGCTGCCGGAGGTGGAGCAGCCAGTGTCGGTGAAATCATCAGGTCGAATCGCTCGAAGACCGTTTCGATCGCGCGGTAGATATTGCTGCGTGCGAATATCGCCTTCTGGAGGTCAACACCGCTGACCTTCATGCCCTCTTCCATGTTCAGTTTGAGCGTTGGATCGATGAGATCCGGTGACGACTCCAAATAAGACGCCATCCGCGCGTACTGGGCGGAGTAGCCGATCGCGCGCCACATGGCGTCCCCAGGCTCCAATATGTCTTCTTCCGGTTCGATCTCGAGTCCAAGGCCTGAAAGGTTTGCAACGGCCGCTTCGACACAAGATTTCACACCACTGTCGATGAGGGAATTGCCGAGCAACGGAAACCATGCAGCCTTCAGGTCTTTGGGCATTGACGGCCGTTTGGTAAACGAGAAGTCGGGGAGGGGTGGTTGTCCCTGCGACCAGGGATCGGCCGCATCGGCGCCCGCCATGGCGGCATACATCAACGTCAAATCCGCCACCGTCCGGGTCATTGGACCGGTATAGCTCAGGCTCCCGAATAGATCAGGTGCCGGTTCGTGAGGCACACGGCCGAGAGTGGCTTTGAGGCCGACAATGCCGCACGCGCTTGCCGGAATTCTTACCGAGCCTCCGCCGTCGGTGCCGACCGCAAGGGGGCCTTGGCCGCTCGCGACTGCGGCAGCGGCGCCACCGCTCGATCCGCCGCACGTGCGATCCGGGTTCCACGGGTTTCGGGACACACCCGATACCAGGCTGGTGGTAATGGCTTTATGGCCGAGGGCAGGTGTCGTGGTCTTACCGAGAAGCACCCCGCCAGCTTCCTTAAGGCGCCCAACCGTGACGGAATCGCGATTAGGGACGTTGTCACTGAATACAGCCGAGCCGAATGTCGTACGCACGCCCTTCGTCGGCAAAAGGTCCTTGACGGAAAACGGGATGCCGGTGAGCGGGCCGACGCCGTCACCATCCGACAATGCCTTCTCGGCTTCTTTCGCGGCATTTCGGGCATCGTCGGCGCACACGGTGACGAAGGAATTCAAGGCGGGCTGAAGTTGTTCGATGCGCGCCAGGGCGGCATCCACTACTTCAACGGGAGAGAGACGTTTGGCAGCGTACGCCTCCTGCAGTTCGGTTGCGGAAAGAAGGGTAATATCTTCAGACATGAGGATTGACCGTTTCGATTTTGCGAAGGCGACGCCCGCTCGCAGACCATGATTCAGGGGAGATACCATGAAGACCCATCGACGCTTGGGCAAGGGGCCCACCATCGTGTTTCAACACGGCCTGTTGGGTGGCTGGCAGGCGTGGAAAGCTCAGATGGAGCACTTCGCACCGTTCTTTGACGTAATCGCGCTCAACTTGCCGGGATTTTCAGATCGCAGTGACGAAGAGGCCTTGGAGTCAATCGATGCGATCGCGGCAGGACAGATTGCTTTGCTGGACTCGCTGGGCGTTGAGAAATTTTCGTTCATTGGTCATTCGCTCGGTGGAATGACAGCGCAGGCAGTCGCGCTACAAGCGGGTAATCGGTTGGATCGACTCGTCCTGTATGGAACCGCGATGTCTCCTAATCTCCCCGGCCGCTTCGAGACCCATGATGAAACGATTGCGAGGTTGCAGCGGGATGGTCTGGACAAGGCTGCACCGGATCTGGTGGCGAGTTGGTTCATGGCCGGAAAGGATGATCCGCACTACGAAGACACGATGGCGCTGGCTCATATGTCATCGGTGGACGCGGCATGCGCCGTCATCCGGGCGATGCAAGGTTGGGATGCCACCAATCGCATTGGCACGATCAATGTGCCCACGCTGGTAATCAGCGGTGACCAGGAGCGGAATGTCATTCCTGAGGTTACGCACGAATTGTGGCGTGCGCTGCCGAATGGACGTCTGTGCATTCTGCCGGATTGTGCCCACGCCGCCCATATGGAGCGTGCCGGGCTATTCAATACGATTGTGGGTGAGTTCCTGTCTGCCGCCCAGTATTAGCGGACAGATGTCGTGGACTGGGTTTCGGCACCGGAGATCTCACGCAATTCGACCTCCGGAGATTCAGCAAGATCCTTGAGCGTATAACCCGACAGGGCCGTGTCCATTGCCAAGTCATATGCTGTCATCAATTCTTCGACAGCAGGAGCCTTGGCTAAGACTCCTTCCTGTTTTGATTCTTCCAAGCCGTCCCAACGGACGGCATAGAGAATCGACTTTGTCGGCGTTGATTCCGGCGGTTTTCTGGGGACGAAGCTTATCGGGTCGGCCGCGAGGCGGGCGCCGAGTTCCGCGGCGTTCCAGGCGGATTTGCCGGAATAGAAATGCTGGACGACCAGTTGCATGACCAGTAAAGCGAGGCGTTCACGCGAACCGTTACTGATCGTCGTGTTCTCCCGGCTGCTCATTGTGCGCGCGGGATACTGAACGTAGTAGGCAATGCTCGTCCCGGTCAGCAGGATGAGCCAACCGAGATAGAGCCAAATCAGGAAGAAGATCAGGGTCGCAAACGTCGAGTAGATCGCGGTGTATTTTGCAGAACCCACAACAAAGGATGCAAAGACCCATCCTGCGCTGTTCCACAACAATCCAGCGACGAATCCGCCGATCAGGGCGGGGCGAACCTGAACCCGGGTATTCGGGATGAATATGTACATGAAGGCAAATGCCAACATGATCATCAGATAGGGCAACGTCCGGCCGACCAGTTCGACGAGGGTTCCGAACGGTTCAATTGCCGAGAGCGCCTCGACTGCGCTTGCGCTCATGACCGAGGCCGTGATGCCGACCGATGCGAAGACCAGGGTAGGCCCGACCACCAGGACACTGATGTAGTCGCGGAAACGCTGGCCAATGCTGCGTTCCGACTTGATTTTCCAGACGTAGTTGAAAGATCGCTCGATTTTCTGCATGAGCGAAACGACAGTGTAGAAGAGCATCAAGAATCCCAGAGAACCCAGGACCCCGACCTTCACGTTGTCCACGAAGCCGACGATGCGCTCGGAAATCTCCACCCCCTGTTCACCCAGGGGAGCGAGCAGGTTGAGCAATATGGGTTCAACTTGATTGTGGACGCCAAATCCCTTCAGGATGGAGAAGCTGATCGCCAGGAGTGGAACGAGCGACAGGATTGTCGTGTAAACCAGGCTCATGGCCCGCAGAGTGAGCTGGCCTTCACGAAGATCCCGGACCAGCGCGTATGAAATCCGCATGATACGCAGTGCCATGCCGCGCCACTTCGGCAGCTGGCTTTCATCCGCGTGCCAGAGCAATCCCGTCACAGACGCGACGATCGCACCAACCATAATTTCAAAAGACTCACGCATGCGACGGATTCGCTCGGCAATGGCCCTGTACCGTGGCGCCACATTACCGGGCGCTGCGGCGAAATAGTAGTGGTGAGTGTGAACAGGCATAGGGCAAACGATCGGAACACGAGGGTGACAGTGAGTGCGTGTGCCGGATCGGGTATGCTTCTCGACCTACGAGGTGGCGCGACACCATTCCTTTCATGCCCAAGGGCCAGCAGGAGCGAATAATGGCGGGATTCGAGTATCGGCTCGACATGTATGAATTTCTCAATGCCAACCGGGACAAAATCCTGGCTGAGGTGGGAAAGGTCTCAGCGGACATTGGCGTACCCGATGACATGAAGGGACGCATCGGTATGTCCGGTGCAAATTCCAGCTATCCGGGCGTGCTTCGCAGGGAGATTCTCGACGCCATCGAGGACGCGTCAACCAACATGCGTCCCGTTCAGTACTACGGTGATCAGATTCGCCGCGTCGTGAAATCCGTCTATGGCGACGATTACGATGCCGTGCCGACCAGCACTTGCGAAGGGGCGTTGCTGGCGACCTACGAAAGCCTCGTATCACCCCCGACTCTGGGACGCGGCGAAGCGTATCGGGTGCGGATGATCTCGCCGTTCGAACGCCATATCGAGCACCATCTCAGCTATGGCCGTCCTTTTCCGCCACGCTACAAGGATATCTTCGCGGATCGTGGCGCAACGGCCGGTGAACTCGGGATCACGGGCCGCCGCCTCGAAAACGTCGACATCGTGATCGTTCCGCTCGAGGGCGCGCGTTATGACGTGCACGGCATCAAGGCCTACGCCTGTCCGCTGCTCCTGGATGTCGATGCCGAGGCAAGCGCGAAAAAGCTGCGCAGAGCCGCTGAAGTTCACAGTGAGTTCCTTGGGGCAGTGGTCTCTTTGGCCTACGACACGCCAGGATACGGGTACGAGGTAAAGAACGCAGATGGCGTCCCGGCACTTCAGCGATCTCTGGCTGATATCGCTGCCGACTTCGGCGTGCCTTATGTGGCGGACAACGCCATCGGCATTCCCTTCATCGGTGCCGATCCCCGGAAAACCGGCGCCGACGTCATGGTCTACAGCATGGACAAGGTCGCCTGGGCGCCCACCTCAGGTCTCGCCATCGGCCGTGAAGATTCCATCGTTCAGATTCGCCGTGCCATGGGGGTCCACAGCCAGCGCTATGGGACCACTGCTGTCCACGGCAAGGGTATGGCGGTCGCGCTCGACCCGGGGCGGGAAGCGATGAGCGGCCAACTGGCGGCGTTACGCATTCTGCGGGACGAACCCGAACGTGTGACCCGTCCCGTCGACGAGACTTACGAGATCATCGTTGATGAATACCAGCGCGTGAAAAATGCGCTGGGGGAGGGCATTCAAATCAACAAGTCTTTCAACTTCGGCGGCGTCGAGGTGAACTACCAGAACACGTGGGGGGAGGGCGTGCTGGGGATCCCGATATTTTCGCAGGAAGATCGATTGGCCGGTACAAATCTCATCGATCTGGTCATGGCCAAAGCCGGCATCGTTCCGTCCGGGGCGGATGATGCCAACATGTTCATCAATCCGGGTCTGGGCACTGTGGACGCGAGCGGAGCGTTGATCGAGGAACGGATGCGCCTGGTCGTGCGCGGGGTGTTCTCGGCGCTGGCGCTGCTGGCCGAATGGGCAGATAAGGGCCCCAACAAGCACTAGTCATTCTGGTGGCCCGGCCGGAGCGCCCAAGTCAGAGTGCGGAGGCTTCGCAAGAGACGACGAACGCCTCAACCAAGCCATTGAACACTTCGGGCCTCTCGAAATACACCGAATGGCCGGCGTCGGAAACGACCTCCAGCCGGGCACCTGGAATAAAGCCGGCGCACATCCTGGCAATCTCAGGGGGCACCACGACGTCATCTTCACCGACGATGAGCAGTGTCGGCATCTCAAGGTCGGCAAGTCGTTCCGGCGTTGGCCCGTCCTCACTGAGGAGCAATTCCATCAACGACTCGTTGGGCGGTTGGCTTAATGCACTGATCTCGGCATAGAGAAATGCCTTCACGGGATCACGTTCTTTGAAAGCCGCCGATAGCGCACGGTCGAAAACGTTGGCGGGCGGCTCTCCGCGCGCACGATAAGCTGAGAATATGCTCTCGTCATTGATTCCTGCACTCGTATCGGCCAGGACAAGCCCCGCCGTCCGATCGGGATGCGCGTCGGCAAAGCTGAGACATGTCCAACCCCCCATCGATTGCCCGACCAGATAGCTTCGCTCGATGCCCAGGTGGTCGAGCAAGGCGGCGAGATCGTCAGCGAAAGCGTGACGGCCCGGACCGTTGTTGACGTCCCGTGAGTATCCAAATCCCCGATGGTCGAATGTCACACACCGGAACCGGTCGCGAAGCGCCGGGACTTGCTGCCACCAGCTCAAGTGACAGCCGCCGCGGCCGTGGGCGAACACGATCGTTGGTCCGTCACCGTGGCTCTCGTAGAAGATTTCGATGCCGTTCGCGGAGGTGTAGGGCATGGCGTCTCGTCACGTGCCGTGGGATGCTTCGTCCTCAAAGCGTACTCTGAGAGAGTACCTTGCGGAAGGAGGAACCCGTGATCATCGATTTTCGTGGCCGCCCGGCAACGCCGGAGTTCAGCACATATTTTAATCCGAGCCGTGTCGAATGGATCGCCAAACGTGTCGGCGCGCGCGGTGTCTCTGAGGCCTACATCAATTCATCGTTGGAGATGTTCATCGATGAAATGGATGAAGCCGGCGTCACCCTGACAGTGGCAGTCGGGCGGAATAGCCCCGAGGTCACGATTGGCGGGCGAACCTTCCCGGCGGGCATCATTCCGAACGATCATTTGGTGGACCTGCAACGGGCCTATCCGGATCGTATCGTGGGATTCGCGGGAATCGACGTATCCAACACGCTTCACGACGCGATCGAAGAGATCGATCGGTACGTCAGGGACGGGGAACTGAAAGGCGTGTTCGTCGAGCCGCAACGGGCCATGGAAGCTCATCTCGACGACGCGCGGTTGAACCCCGTCTATGAGAAGTGCATTGAACTTGATGTTCCCGTTGTCGTCATGACCGGTCCATTCGCAGGGGCCAACATCTCGCTCACCGATCCCGCGCACATCGACGGCGTGGCATCTCGTTTCCCTGATCTGAAAATCGTCTGTGGTCACGGCTGCTGGCCCTACGTCGCGGAGATCGTGGCCGTTGCCTTCAAGCACCAGAACGTCTTTGTCTCACCCGATCTTTACACGTTCGTCGCGGGTGCCAGTCTCTATGTCGAAGCGGCGAACACCTTCATGGCCGATCAATTCCTGTTCGCGACGGCCTATCCGCTGCGGCCTCTGAAAGAGATCGTGGAAGATTTCATGGAGCTGCCGCTCAGTGATGAGGCGCGCGACAAGGCGCTGTTCGGCAATGCGCTGCGGCTCCTAAAGATGGAATTTTAGGTAGAGCCAAATAATGGCAACAGGACGGCGGGATCGCTTCGGCGGTTGGACGGGCATCAAGTCGCAGCCGACGGGGTTCTTTAGAACAGAACATGTTGATGGCCGCTGGTGGCTCATCGATCCCGTGGGCAATGTCTTCCTTTCCATTGGCCTTAATCATCTCTCCTCGGATGCCATGCGCGGCCCGGAGAATATTGACGTGTTCACTGCACGCTACGGTGATGAAAAGACCTGGATCAAGCGGGGCCTTGTTCCCGACTTAGAGGCCTGGGGCTTAAATAACATCGGCTGGACCCAGGAAAACTGTGTGCGCTACGAGCCCCTGGATCCGCTCAAACGCAAACGGCCACATCATCCACGCCGCCGTTGGGGTAAGCGCACCGCGATCTGGCATGATCGGGCCTGGGAGCGCGAGCGATACGATTGGGCGGGGCTACCGTATTGTCACAATCTCAACTTCTTGATGAATGCGTTCTATTGGGATGGCACGCCGTGGGTGTCGGACTACATTCCTCACTACCCTGATGTCTTCAGCCAGTTTTTTGAAGACTACTGCGATTGGGTTGCCCGCCATTTCTGCACCGAGATGGCTGATGATCCGAACCTGATCGGCTACTTCTATTCGGACATTCCCGATTGAACAGGTCTCGTCCACACCCATGCATGGGTGCACCAGGAGGACCTGCAGACGGAGGCGGGGCGCGACAAACTCGCGGCCATCGCCCGGCGATACTACGAAATCACGCACGCAGCCGTGCGGCGCTATGACACCAATCATCTGATCCTGGGGTACCGATTTCTGGGTAACTCCGACATTTCCGATATCGTACTGGACGTGATGGGTGGAACCGTAGACGTGCTGTCGATCCAGTATAGGGGAAACTTCTCAACCGAGCGCCCGCACATCACTCGTTGGCATTCGCGCACGGGACTTCCGGTGCTCATGGCGGATGCCGTGATGCCGCCCCAGTACTACACCCCGCCGACTCAGGAGCGGCGCGGCCTCGCATATATGCGTTACATACGTGAGGCGTTATCCCACGAGGCGAGTGTAGGGATTCACTTCTGCGGTGCCTATCTCGAGAACGATGTTCGAGGCTGGGGCGTAAAATCTGCTCGGGACGAGCCCTATCCGGGCATCACGGACGCGTTCGCGAGCATACACCGGGACGTGTACAGAATTGGCACGTCGGAATTATAGAGCTTACGGTCAAGCGTATTCGTTATAACGAACCCGCGACGTCGACGAGCGCGCCCGAGACGTAGGAGGATTCGTCGGAAATCAGGTGCATGATCACGGAAGCGATTTCGTCCGCGTGCGCCGCGCGCCCAATTGGGAGTAGGGGCCCCAGTTCTTCCACGGCTCCCTCCGGCTGGATCTCGGTGTCCGTAATGCCCGGCCGCACGCAGTTCACGCGAATGCCTTCCCCAGCGACTTCTTTGGCCAGTCCCACGGTGAAGCTGTCTACGGCACCCTTGCTGGCCGCGTAATAAACATACTTGCCCCCAGTCCCCAATTTTGAGGCGATCGAACCCACATTGACGATGGCGCCACCCTTGCCGCCGCGCACGGTCGACATACGCAGCACCGCATATCGGCAGGGAAGGATCGTCCCGGAAACGTTCACGGCCCAAAGTTTTGTCAGATATTCCTCGGTGACGCGTTCATCGTCGAGACGGCTGATGAGTCCGGTGATGCCGGCGCTGTTCACCAGTCCGCCAACAGGACCGAGTTCCTTGTCGGAGGTTTCAAACATCCGTGCGACGTCTGCTTCCTTTGAAACATCGGCCTGGACGGCGATGGCATTGCGGCCCATCGCCTTTACCTTCTCCACGATGTCATCGGCCCGGTCGCTCCGTGCGACGTAGTTCACGCAGATATTGTAGCCCCGATCGGCGGCCATGAGCGCGGTCGCGGCTCCGATACCGCGGCTGCCGCCTGTCACGATGAGATTTACCGACATGAGTTCTCCTGTGTCCTAATCCGTTCGGAAATTACCCGGCCCTGGAGGTACGGGTAAAGCATTCCTTGGCGATGCTGAGGCGATTGACAAGCTCGTGGTTGAGTATGGGTTTGAATTCGGGATTCAGGACGATGGCACCGTTGTCGAATGTCAGGGGTTCCTGCCACAACTGCTCGCGATTCTTGAGAAATCCGTTCATCTCGCCGGCATTGTCGATGGTGTGGCGGGCGACGCAGGCTTCCGCCCAGCAGGTGACGTCGGTTGCAGCACCGTTGCCCAGCACCGAGGACAGGCCGACGGCGTTAATCCGCTCCATGGCCTCCTGCAACCTCGAGAGTCCGTTGCGCTTCACCAGCATCATCTTGACGTAGCGGCAACCGGCCATGTTCGCAGCGCGGTCGATGTCGGCGAGCTCATAGACCGATTCGTCCAGCTTCAACGGCACGGGAGAGACCGCTGCCGCAGCGGCATTGGCGCCCCAGTCATCAGCGGCGCAGGGTTGCTCGATACTCTCAAGCCCATCCGGGTTGATCCGGCTGACCAGTTGCAGCGCACTTTCTTTGGTGTATCCCTGGTTGGCATCGAAACGAATGCGCGCCGCGCCCGCCGCCGACTTCTGGACCATGGCGAGACGTTGGAGGTCGGCCTCAAGATCCCATCCGCCTTTGAGTTTCAGGGTTTGAAAGCCATTTGCCAGATGATCCTCAACCTCTGCCGGGATTTCTTTGAGTTCCTGACTCATCACCGCCATCAGCAGAGGTATTCGTACGGGTTCCACCGGAGGGTCCAACAGGGGATGTCCCTCCATCATCTCGATTGCGACCTGTAGCACCGTCACCGCGTGGGGGTGGGACGTACGATGTTTCCCAAGCGCCGCCTTCGCGGCGGAAGGTTCTTGGCCGACAAGCATTGCGGATTGTTCCCGGCAGAACTCCCAGCCGGCCTCCGTCGTCTCTGTCGTGTAATGTGGGATGATGACCGCTTCGCCGCAGCCCGCGCGACCATCCGAATCGCGTGCTTCGGCAAGCAAGACATCGAGATCGGTGAGGACGACTCCGGTCAAATGGTAGGGCCGGATCAGCGGCGCCTTGAGGCGCCACAACGTGAACGACTCTATTCGTGTCACGCGCCGGCCCCAGACGGTCCGACGTGGTGTGAGTGATCAGACCTGAACGGGTGCGAAACGGACTTCGTCGAGTTTGAGGCTATTGACCGTGTCGTGATCCAGTTCAGGACGGAAGCTTGAATCGAGAATGATCGATCCGTTGCGGAACGGCAGCTTCTCCGTGAATAACTGATGCCGATTCTTGAGATATCCGTTGTTCTCTCCAGCGTTATCGATCGTGTGTCGGGCCACACAAGCCTCGACAAAACATCCGACATCAGAGGCGGCGCCATTGCCCAGAACCGGCGTCATGCCGAGCTCGCGGACACGGTCAAGCCCTTGCTTCAGATGGTCGACCCCGGTGAGCTTCGAGATCTTGAGCTTCACGAAGCCACAACCCTTCATGGTGCCGGCTCGCTCGACGTCGGCGATGCTGTAAATCGATTCATCCATCATCACAGGAACGTTCGAGACAGCCGCGACGGCGGCGTTGCTGTCCCAATCCGCCTTGTCGCACGGTTGCTCGAATAACTGGAGTTCGCCGTCCGATTGAAGGGAGGTGGCAAACTCGATTCCGTCCTCGCAGGAAAAGCCTTGGTTGGCATCCAGGCGGATATCGGCACGTCCGGCGTTGGCCTTCTGGATGATTTCGAGACGGTGCAGATCGTCGGCAGGCTTCCATCCCACCTTGACCTTGAGAGTGCGGTGGCCCTTCTCGATCAATTCTTCGACCTCGTCGGGAATCTCGTCCAGTTTCTTGTTGTTCACGGCCCCGAGGATCGGCACCTCGATGGACTGATCGGGCAGGTCGAACAGCGGATTGCCTTCCATCATTTCAATGGCGACCTGCAGGGCACTCACCGCGTGAGAATCGCTCAGACGATAGGGATCGAGGCTTGCTTTGGCCGCCTCCGTTTCCATCCCGGCGAGGCGTTCGCCATGTTCGATGCAAAATTTCCAGGCCCCTTCATACGTCTCGTGCGTATAGCCGGGGATAACGGTGGCGTCCCCGACGCCGGTACGGCCATCCTCGTCGTGTACTTCGCAGACGATGGTATCGATCGATGCCATGCCTTGGGGTTGAAGTTTGTTGACGTAGGGGACGTACAGGGGGATGTCGACGCGATAAAGGGTGAGGTCGCGGATTTTCATCGTTCAATCCTCAAGGCATCAAATTCTGTCACATGTTCCTTATCTTCATACCATACCCCGCGGCGCCGGGCCATGCGATGGACGGTAAATATAGGGGGTCGGCGGAGTGCCGATCCGTAAGCGATCCTCCGCCGGCGGAACGTAAACGTGTTGATAGCTGATAGGTGCGTCACGGTATGTGTATCCGTAGAGTTCCCAATGCATGCCCAGAGTGCCTGCCTCGACCTCGATCGCGGCGCACACGTCGGCAGGAATCTCGGTTGCGCGAAAATGTTGCACCGTCCGCAGGGTCGGGGCGTTGAAGCGTGTGCTCAGCATATAATTGAAGGCGGCGCGGTCGAGTTCTCGAATCGGCATATCGAGAATGAAGCCGAACCGTTCTCGGGACAAAAACACCTGACTGTAAGTCTGGAACTCCAAGTTGACGCCGGCAACTCGGGTCACTCGGACGAACGCCTCGTCGGCGCTGAGAAATTGTGACCACGGGCCACCTTCCTGGACGGACTCAACCGAGAGGATACGTGTGTAGACTGGAAGATGAACATCGTCATTTCCGGTAATGAAGTGGAAATGGCGGATTTCCTCTTCTGGCGTCGCCATGTCGGAGACGAACGTTCCATGCCCATGGCGGCGGGCAATGACACCGTCATCGGCCAGCATATTCATAGCCTTTTGGATGGTGCCGAGGCTTATGGGAAGCTCGCGGGCAAACTCGGAGTCTGGCGGCAGTCGGTCGCCTGGCTTCCATTCACCGCATTCGATGTTTTGCAGGATTTGCTCGTAGAACTGTACATATTTCGGGGCTGTCCCCGGCGCTGCATCCAGCGCCGCCACCAATTCGGCCGCTATGTTCTCCAATACACCCACTGGTTGGTCCTGATGTAAGCGTTCGCAAGTTGAGCGAGCCTAACGCAGTGGGTCTGCAATGCCACGCGAAATTATTCTTCAACACCTATGAATGAACAAACGGATTGATATAGATCATTTTAAATTCGAGCTGTTTTCCTTTGGATGGGTGCGCCCGGCGTCCAAACGGGCAATATCCCTGAGAGATATGGAGAGCAGGATGAATATCGAGGTTCGCCCGGTTTCGGAGGCGATTGGCGCGGAAATCAGCGGTGTAGATCTAAGCCGGGACATCTCCGATGACGAATTTCACGAAATTCTAACAGCTTGGCACGACCACCTGGTGCTGCTGTTCCGGGGCCAAACACTCAGTGACGGGCGTCTCGTCGCCTTTAGTCAGAGGTTTGGAACATTGGACCTTGCACCTCCGGGGGAGGCGTACAACACAGGCACGAACTCGGTTCCCGGAATGCCGGAGATTACGGTGCTGTCGAACGTTGTGGAAAACGGTGTGCCTCTCGG
>Ga0115002_10000383_pt1 | contig 63816 bp, 60 predicted proteins | sample ArcticOcean_MG_C_8_FD_89576 | JGI IMG/M metagenome (GOLD analysis project Ga0115002, IMG submission 89576) | Marine microbial communities from western Arctic Ocean - ArcticOcean_MG_CB11_86 | ecosystem: Environmental > Aquatic > Marine > Oceanic | place: Arctic Ocean: Canada Basin | collected... | reverse complement strand
TATCGGCTGCTGCTTTGTCTGCTGCTGCTTTGTCTGCTGCTGCTTTGTCTGCTGCTGCTTTATCGGCTTCTGCTTTGTCTGCTGCTGCTTTATCGGCTTCTGCTTTGTCGGCTGCTGTTTTAGATTCACTAGCTTGGTTGGCCGTAACAGTCGCTTTTTCAGCAACTGTATTATCAGAAGTGTTACTGGCCTCTGTACCTCCAGAACAAGCTGTTAAAGCAAGCATTCCACTAAGAATGGCAGTAAGTATTAAATTCCTAGATGTCTTCCTAAATAATTGATTTATCAAAATTAGTTTCACTTTCCTTGTATTCCTATTTCCATTGGTTTTTAAAGATATTCAATCTCCCACATTACATTATATAATTATAGTTGCAATTTTAAGAGTTTGTCTATTTAAATCAAACTATTCCAATACAGTAATCGATTGGGCTACTAAAGAGCTATCATTACTACTCTCCAAAACAATATCAACTTGCACGCCTATACGAAGTTCTGCTAAATCTATAATCGTTGTTAAATGCGTTTTATCATCGACATAAATCTTCACTGGTCCTTTGACAGAATCTATAGAGATAAAATTATCATCAATTATTTCTATAGTCCCACTCAAACTCCTATTAGCAGATTTCCCTGCTAAATCTTTAGGTGTTTGAGCACTCGCCCTTCCGGCAAAGTTTGCACGCAATTCCTGTAACTCGTCATCCGAAATTTCTCCGGATTGGATTCTCCCACGCAACTCTCGTACCTGGTCCTCCGACATTTCTCCGGATTGGATTCTCTGTTGTATTTCTAACATTTGGCTTCTATCAGGATTGAATTGAGTAGAGTTTAAAACGACTGGATCAGGTGTTTTCGGGGCTGGAGCATTTTTTATTCCGAGCGAATATGCACCACTAATTGATGTTCCATAGAAGACTACTACGAATAAAACCATCATAAAATATCGATTATTCATTTGCAGAACAGCCTTTCAACTAAATAAATATTATTCATACCTTAAAGCATCAATAGGGTTCAGTTTCGCAGCTCTTTCTGCTGGATAAATCCCAAAAAATAAGCCTATCATTGCTGATACAACAAGAGATAGAATAGTGATATCTGTTGTTACCACCGTCTGGAAATCTGGGCCGAATGGTGAAAGGCTATTTAACAAGGCTGCTACTAAAACACCTAATGAAACACCTATTACACCTCCAGTAAAACTAATTAGAATAGCTTCAGTTATAAATTGTCCTAATATATCTCTTCTTTTCGCTCCAAGAGCTTTACGAATACCAATCTCTCTCGTTCTTTCTGTAACAGACACAAGCATAATATTCATAATCCCTATACCTCCAACGAATAAAGAGATGCTGGCAATCGCACCTAACAAGACAACAAATGTTGCAGTTGCCTCTTCAAGCGCATCGATTACGTCCTGTAAGTTAGTAACCTTAAAGTCGTCTTCTAATGTTTTATGCTGAATACGCAATATATTAGAAATTGTTTCGGCGGGGTCAATATCAGATGCCGGTTCAATTAATTGGATATTTATAGAGTTAACAGAAATATCCCCTTGTGTCGTTCTATTTGAGGTAAGCCGATAATAGGCGGTCGTAATCGGTATGAATATCTGCTGATCTTCTGAGCCAAATCTCGCACCTCCGCCTTTAGCCTCAAGAATACCAATAATAGTAAAAAGCCTCCCATTTATTTTAATCTTTTCCCCAAAAGGATCTCGATCTCCAAAAAGATCCTGAGCTATCTCTGCGCCGATCACTGCCACGTGAGTCCCGTTTAATACATCGGCAGGAGAAATAAAATATCCAGAAGCAATTGATAAATTCCTAACTTCTTTATAGCTACTAGTTACACCGTTAATGGAGACATTCACATCCTCAGAACGGAACGACGCCGAGCCTCCAGTTATGATCTGCGGAGCTACCATGAAATTATCAGATCCTTGAGAAATAGCTGCTGAATCAGATAATGTTAGAACTCCACCCGAGGCTGGGCTCACAAATAAAAGATCACTTCCCAACGATTCTATTTGGTTTGTGATTGATTGTTGTGTACCTTTACCAATAGACATCAAAGAAATTACTGCTGCAATACCGATTACGATACCCAGTAAGGTCAAAAAGGTCCTGAGTTTATTGGCTGTGATTGAAAAAATAGCCATGAAAACTATCGCTTTAAATCTCATCTACTTATTTACCTCAATAAGTTGCGGTGCCAATATACGGTCTAAATTCTTTTCATCGGAAATTATTTCACCATCTCGAAAACTGATGACTCTATCTGTAAACGTAGCTATTTCGGGTTCATGAGTGACAACTATAACCGTAATACCTGAATTTATATTTAAATCTTGAAGAATACTCATAATTTCAATACTGGTTTTTGAATCTAAATTACCAGTAGGCTCATCTGCAAGTATCAACGTAGGGTTCTTGACTAAAGCTCTTGCAATACCTACTCTCTGTTGCTGGCCACCAGATAGTTCTGCAGGTTTGTGATTTCCTCGGTCTGCGATTCCAACTTTACCCAATGCTTTAAGAGATTTTTCTTTAGTACTACTTTCTCCTGAATACAGTAAAGGCAATTCGACGTTGGACAGAGCTGTTAGTCTAGGCAATAAATTATACGTTTGAAAAATGAACCCAATGTTGCTACTACGTATATCGGCCAACTGGTTTTCTGATAAATCTTGGATTTTTTCCCCTTCAAATAAATAATCACCTTCGGTAGGCACATCTAGGCATCCTAGGATGTTCATCAAGGTAGATTTACCCGAACCAGACGAGCCCATCACGGACACCATTTCACCCGACTCTATATTCAAACTCACATTTTTTAGTGCATTTATACTGACTTCACCAATTTGGTATATTTTTGATATATTTTCAAGAATAATCATTTAGAGTTTCCCTTATTTGGGGCTCCCGATTGGGGTGGTTTACCAGAAGAAGCACGGAAAACTCCCCTTAACTGGTCTTGTGGATCTTCAGTATCGCTCAAAACTTCCACAACTACTTTGTCACCCTCTTTAAGTCCATTTTGAACTACAACCCAAAAGTCATCACTACTACCAAGAGTCACACTTGTTTCAACAATATTTCCATTACCAGTTTCTAATCTCACATAAGGATTAGTATAACTGCCACGGACTGCACTATTTGGGATAAGCAACACATCATTGAACTGTCGCGTTATTATAGATGCTGTTGCGCTCATACCCTCCAGCAAAGTTACCCCTGGTGGGATATCAACTGCTACTCGAATAGTATAAGTTACAATCCCATTCTGGGTTTGAGCAACAGGTGATATATACGAGACACGACCTTTAATCTCTTGACCTGCTAATGCGTCCATCACAATAGTTGCGTTATTGTCTAGTGTGATGAACAAAACATCAATTTCATCAACTTGGCCTTCCAATTCAATAATATTAGGGTCAACTATTTCAACTGCGGTAGCATTTGCATTGAAACTCTTCCCAGCTTGAACGTTAACTCGGGTTACAAGTCCGCGTACTTCAGCAACAATATTGAGCTGATTTTTTAACTCTTCGACATCTATCCGGGCCGAAAATAGTTCAGCCTCTCTAAGTTCGGTCTCAAGTACTCTTGTATTTGACTGCAATTCTTCTAATTCTTGTTCTACAATATCCATAGCTTCCAATTTAGAATTCAAAGTGGTTAACGCATTAATCTTAGCTTTTGAATATAACGCTCGATTCTTTTCTAAGTAATCATTCGCATTATCAAAACTAGACCATGCTGTTTTAAGCTCATTATTAACACATCGAGAACCTAATGGAGTATCGTTAGCCGAACATATACCAATAATGTATTCCGGATGAAAGTTGTTCCAACCCCATATTAATGTTTCATCCCAATATGTATTTGGGTCATTATCAGGTCCCTGTGATGCATATTGGCGATAAGAAATTTTGTTCTCCAGTTCTCCATTAAATAAAACTGACAAATCTATCTCAAATTTATCCAATAACAATGCTGGATCCAGTAAATAATCTTCATCTGATAATGATTTCTTAGAAATCCCAAGCCACCCAAATAGAGATTGAGCATATAAATCATCTTTGATTTCTAAATCGGTTTCACTAGTAGTCAGAGTCAATTTCCATTGCCGTTCCAATGATTTTAAATCCAACTCAGCGACCTGCACTAAATCCACAGCTTTTCTTAGTGATTCTTCTTGGGCCAAAATTAATTTCTCTATTGCTGCCGATTCAAATGTGTCTTCTGCTGAAGCAAGTTTTATTTCCGCTTCAAGCAATAATTCTTCTAATTTAGCTACCGTAGCCAGATCAAACCTCAAGAGTCTCTGGCCAACCTGAATTATATCCCCCGGTTCAACAAAAACTTCACTGACAGTTCCTGTTGTGCCTAAAACTATTTCGTGTTTTTCTGGGTATCCTAAGCTGCCAGTAGTAGAGACTGTGTTTATCAAATCTCCCCTTTGAACATCTATAAAACGTTCGGTCTCTAGCAAAGCTTTCCCATCTATTTCATTCGAATTCTCATCTTTCGTTCCAAATAAGTTAAAAGAGACAATAATAGTCAAAGCCAAGACAAGAACGATAAGAATCCACTGCCAAAAGAGAAATAGTTTATATAACCGCACTAGCTTATCCATCAATCAATCCTTTTCTGATTAAAAATAGTAACCAAAACCTGTATCGGATCTCAAAATAATACAATCAAATTGTTAAGGAATTATAAAGGTGCAAACAAAAATCTGGGATTAGACCAATCTGAATATCATAAATATCTAATAGAGCAATTTTCTTACACTCTAGCCATGTTTTACAATCTCAACCCCATTAATCTGGTCATCTATACGCATTGTAGCGTTACAAGTAAATAGGGCAAAAAAAATCAAGCAAATCAGGTAAAGAGCAATGAGTTTTCCAGTTTTTCTTCTCATTAATAATCACCACTCATAATAAACTTTATTAATGTCTATTATATTATCAGGGTATTTTGGTAGCGGGGGCAGGACTCGAACCTGCGACCTTCGGGTTATGAGCCCGACGAGCTGCCACTGCTCCACCCCGCGTCGGCTAGATCGATAAAATCGAATCGGATAGCTGATACGCTAATAAGTAAATAGGTCATGAATGTTCTGAACACAATTCGTTTTTCATGTTTTATCGAATTGGTTAAGCCCTCGGACGATTAGTACCACTTAGCTCCACACATTGCTGCGCTTCCACATGTGGCCTATCAAGCAGGTAGTCTTCCTGCGTCCTTACTCCTTCCGAGGAAGGATGGGAGATCTCATCTTGGGAGGGGCTTCGTGCTTAGATGCTTTCAGCTCTTATCCCTTCCAGACATGGCTACCCAGCGCTGCCTCTGGCGAGACAACTGGCACACCAGCGGTCTGTCCTTTCCGGTCCTCTCGTACTAGGAAAAGCTTCCCTCAAATCTCCTTCGCCCACGGCGGATAGAGACCGACCTGTCTCACGACGGTCTGAACCCAGCTCGCGTAACGCTTTAACCGGCGAACAGCCGGACCCTTGGGAGCGTCTTCACCCCCAGGATGCGTTGAGCCGACATCGAGGTGCCAAACCCCTCCGTCGATATGAACTCTTGGGAGGGATCAGCCTGTTATCCCCGGGGTAGCTTTTATCCGTTAAGCCACGGCCCTTCCACACGGGGCCGTAGGATCACTTTGACCGACTTTCGTCCCTGCTCGACTTGTATGTCTCACAGTCAGGCTCGCTTATGCCAATGCACTCCGCGGGTGATTTCCATACACCCTGAGCGAACCTTTGTACGCCTCCATTACCTTTTAGGAGGCGACTGCCCCAGTCAAACTGCCCGCCTGACACTTTCTCCCTGCTTGTTCAGGGATTAGTACATAAATCAAAGAGGGGCGGTATTTCAAGGGTGGCTCCATCTCAGCTGACGCCAAAACTTCAAAGCCTCCCGCCTATCCTACACATCTCAGACCCAGGCACAATGCCAGGGTACAGTAAAGCTCCACGGGGTCTTTTTGTCCTGCCGCGGGTAATCCGCATCTTCACGGATACTTCAACTTCACCGAGTCCTCCCTCGAGACAGCGCCCAAGTCGTTACGCCATTCGTGCGGGTCGGAACTTACCCGACAAGGAATTTCGCTACCTTAGGACCGTTATAGTTACGGCCGCCGTTCACTGGGGCTTCAATTCAAAGCTCTCACTCATCCTCTTAACCTTCCAGCACTGGGCAGGCGTCAGCCCCTATACTTCGGGTTTCCCCTTCGCAGAGACCTATGTTTTAGTTAAACAGTCGCTCGGGCCGGTTATCTGCGACCACCAGACAGCATTCAGTTGCCTGAAAACCATCAGTGGCACCCCTTATCCCTAAGTTACGGGGTTAGATTGCCGAGTTCCTTAAGGGAGGTTATCTCGAACGCCTTCTCCGATTTCGGAGTATCCACCTGTGTCGGTTTGCGGTACGGGCGGTAAATTGCCATAGCATACGAAGTTTTTCTAGACAGCATGAAATCGGCTAGATCGACCGTCCACCATAGTGAACGGACTCTCCCAGAATCTCGGCTAAATATCCGGGACGGATTTACCTATCCCAGCATCACCTTGATATTAGGGACACGCCATGTCCAATGGGCATGCCTCACCTATCCTCCTGCGTTACTCCGAAGCTTTAAACGACAATTCACCGGGGCTGGAATACTAACCAGCTGTCCATCGCCTGCGGCTTTCGCCCTCGGCTTAGGTCCGCCTAACCCTACGTCGACGACCGTGGCGTAGGAAACCTTGGATTTTCGGCGCCAAGGATTCTCACCCTGGTTCTTTGCTACTCATTCCGGCATTCTCACTTCCATCCGCTCCACCCTGATTCACATCAAAACTTCATAGCAAATGGAACGCTCTCCTACCGCTCCTTCTTAATTAAAAGAAAAAGCCCTCAGCTTCGGTGATAGTCTTGAGCCCCGGTACATTATCCGCGCAGAATCCCTCGACCAGTGAGCTATTACGCACTCTTTAAAGGATGGCTGCTTCTGAGCCAACCTCCTGGCTGTTTTAGGAATTCCACCTCGTTTAACACTTAGACTATACTTAGGGACCTTAGCTGGAGATCTGGGTTGTTTCCCTCTCGACAATGGAGCTTATCCCCCACTGACTCACTCTTATGGTCTAGGCCTCTGGCATTTGTGGTTTGATTGGGTTTGGTAACCTTTCGGCCCCTAGTCCATTCAGAGCCCTACCTCCAGAGGTGAATCCATAAGGCTGCACCTAAATGCATTTCGGAGAGAACCAGCTATCTCCAGGTTCGATTGGCATTTTACCTCTACCCACAGCTCATCCGAGAACTTTGCACCGTTCAACGGTTCGGGCCTTCACAAGCTTTTAAACTCGCTTCACCCTGTCCATGGGTAGCTCACCTGGTTTCGGGTCTAATACATGCCACTGCACGCCCTATTCAGACTCGCCTTCGCTACGGCTACAGATGTCAACATCCTTAACCTTGCGACATGTATTAACTCGCCGGATCATTCTTCAATAGGCACGCCATCATCCTTTCCTAAGAAAAGACTCTGACCGTTTGTAAGCACATGGTTTCAGATCTATTTCACTCCCCTTCCGGGGTATTTTTCACCTTTCCCTCACGGTACTAGTTCACTATCGGTCGCTAGAGGTATTTAGCCTTGGAGAGTGGTCTCCCCAGATTCCCACAAGATTTCTCGTGTCCCGTGGTACTCGCGACATCAATGCACGGAGCCTCACCCTTTCGCCTACGGGACTTTCACCCTCTAAGGCGGCTGTCTCCACAACCTTCGGCTAGGGATATGGTTTGTAACTCCGCGAGACGTTACGGCGTCTCACAATGATGCGCACAACACCCAAATAGACATAAGATCCGCATCCTTTAAGACTATTGGGTTTGGGCTGTTCCGCGTTCGCTCGCCACTACTAACGGAATAATCTCTTTTCCTCAGGGTAGTTAGATGTTTCAGTTCCCCTGCTTGCCTCCATCCAACCTATGTGTTCGGTTGGCGGTGTCCTGAGATAAATCAGGACGGGTTACCCCATTCGGGAATCCCGGGATCAACTTGCTTTACAATTACCCCGGGCTTATCGCAGCAAAGCTACGCCCTTCTTCGGCCTCTAGCGCCAAGGCATCCACCACGCGCTCTTAGTAGCTTAACTTACATTCGATTAAAACCTAATTCGGTTAAAAATTGTTTTTTATTACTCGCGCGATCAGAACACTCTGACCTATTTACTTATTAATGTATCAGCCGAATTAAACATTAAGTTAACCGGCCGCAATTGGTAATTATGCTTATTACCCTCATAGCCTGTCAAGACTGAAAAACTGCTTATTTGGGCAAAATTGGCACCAATTGCCGCTTGTTTTAGAATTGACGAGATAATTCGAAGATTTTATCGCATTAATAGCCATTAGAAACGGAAAAATAATCATGCTCTTAAAATAGTTTCACAAAATCTTGCAGCATCCATTAATTCATTAATCATAATATGCTCTCGGACAGTATGTGCATTATGATCGGCAACACCCAAGACTACTGCGTTTATCCCTTGAGATCGAAAAACATTAGCATCTGTACCGCCACCTGACACTGCCAAATCAGGTGTTAACCCTTCTCCAATCATTGAATCTATTACTTTCGTGACAATGGATTCCTGAGGATCAACGGAATACGCTTCAAATTCTGTGTTGAAAGATTCAGTTATAACAGCATCTTGATAACGATTCCTAGTATCCTGTAACACATTTAATAGATACGCCTGTACTTTAGCCAAAGCTTCAATGTTATGGCTTCTAATCTCTCCGCTAAATGCTGCATATTCTGGTACTGCATTTCTAACTGATCCTCCAGATATATTACCAATATTCATGGTAGTATCTACATCTAGACGGCCCAGCTGAAGCTGCACAATGATCTCAGCAGCCATTTTTATAGCAGAAATCCCATTTTCAGGCTCAACACCTGCATGTGCTGCTCTCCCGGTCAACTCGATATCAAAAGCTAAATAGGTAGGGCTCCCTGAAGTTATCTGGGTAACAGGCCCTTCTCCATCAAATACAATAGCTTCTTTAGAGACAAGCTTAGAAAAATCAAGATTTTTTGCACCTAAAAGACCAAGTTCTTCGTCGCAAGAAAATACTATTTCGACTCCTTGCCTTTTAGTTCCATCCTCTTTCATAGATTCCAAACACTCTAAAATAATTGCAATCCCTGATTTACAATCTCCCCCTAATATAGTTGAACCATCGGTGTATATTCTCCCATCACTCACCAACGGGTTAACATTTCTACCTGGTTCTACTGTATCTAAATGCGCCGAAAGTAAAATAGTTTTATCTCTTCCCTCTGACGCAACTACATTACCATAAGAATCCCTAGTCACATTAAAACCGAGCTTTTCTAACTTACTTGAAACAAGCAAGGCAAGCTCTTTTTCTTCGCCTGAGGGACTATCTATTCTGGCCAGTTCACAAAATGTAGATACAATTCTTTCTTCTATTATCACAAATACCTCCCTTAATTAATGATTACTGCTACAAATTAAAATTGATAACATTCTAGATTATTATCATCGCATCACCAAAAGAATAAAATCTATAATCGTTCTTGATTGCGTCATCATAGATGTTACGTGTAAATGCTGATCCTGCAAAAGCATGTACTAACATTAAAAGTGTAGATCTGGGTAAATGGAAATTAGTAATGAGCGAATCAGTTATTTTGAATTCAAAACCCGGTAATATGTAGAGCTTAGTTTCATCTCTACCTCCTATCATTTTTTCGATAGATAGATGATCTGCTACACTCTGTTTCAATGCTAAAGACTCTAAGGAACGCACGGAAGTAGTCCCAACACACACTATTTTTTTTCCTTTTAGTTTTGCTTCTTTTATTCGAGAAACAGTTGAATCTGTCACACTATACATCTCCGTCGACATTTCATGCCTTTTTACATCTGAATGCGTTACCGGTCGAAATGTTCCAGAACCTATATGGAGGGTTACCCTCTCAATAAAAACACCTTTTTGTCTTATTTTATTAAAAAGGGACTCAGTAAAATGAAGTCCTGCGGTTGGTGAAGCAACGCTTCCTGGTTCTGTGGCATATACAGTTTGATAACGCTCAGGTGCTGTAGTTCTATCTTTTATGTAGGGGGGGAATGGCATATCGCCTGTTTTGTTTATAAGGAAATCACTCGATAGAACAACTCTCCTTAAGCCTTCAGACAAAGATTCTTCGACTGTTAAATAAAACCCTTCGGTGTCAGGAAAAATTATTTTTGTGCCTTCAGGTATCCGCTTAGAAGGCCGAACCATAGCTTCCCATTCGTTAGAGTACTTCGCATCCATTTTCTTCGTTAATAATATTTCAACCTTACCGCCAGTAACTGATTTTTCACCGTTTAGACGTGCTGCTATAACTTTTGTATCATTCACAACTAAAATATCACCCGGATTGAGATAATCCACTATATCGAAAAAATACTTGTGCTCGATACTTTGTTTCTCCCGATTAGCAACTAGTAATCTTGAATGATCACGAGGTTCAACAGGTGTTTGTGCAATAGAATTTTCTGGAAGCTCATAGTCAAAATTTAAGATATCCATCATTAGGCTGAACTCCGATTATATTAGCCCTTTAATTAACGATTAACTGTCCAACCATTCCAGCTTCTTTATGGCCAGGTATACTACATATAAAATCGTAACTCCCTGCCATCGATGGTGCAACAAATGTAATTTCACCTTTGTTACCAGCGTTAGTAGTCTCAATAACGATCTCTAGATCTGGAATTTCAAAGTCATGAGCTATAGTACCTTGATTATCAAAAACAATCCTTGTACTTTCACCAGTTTTAGTTTCAATAACTGATGGGGCAAAAGCAAATTCGTCTCCGTCCAGCCCAGATGTTATCGAAATAGTAGATACATCCATCTGCACCGAAGTCTCCGATCCGCCGCAAGCAGATAAGGCAAGTATTAATATAAACCCCATAAAAATCGAAAATTTAGCTAATTTCTTGAAACCCAAAAGAAAGCCCTCCTACTAAATATAAATACATCGAATATGTAAAAACCTGGACAAGTATAATCTTGAGGAAATTCAGTGTCAATGATAGATTTTTAACTAGAGGTTCTCTTCACCCACACTTTGAACACACTCTCTTGATTAGTTTCACTTTCTATTTCCCAGTTGGTAATTCTCCAATATGGTGGAGATAATTTTAAGTATACTGACTCTCCCTCTCTGGGTTCAACTTTACTATTAAATGCAATCTTCTCTGCAAAAGTCTTACTTCCCTTACGCCAAACATTCCAGTGTGTTTTATATTCTTGTGCCATAATTCCTCCCTTTCAGAATTGTACTCAGTCACCTCATATTTTTTGCGGCTCGGACTGTATTGCTCAATAACATTGCAACAGTCATCGGGCCAACCCCGCCTGGGACTGGAGTTATTGCACTAGCTATATTTTTTACTTCGCTAAAATTTACATCGCCAACAAGTTTATACAGGCTAGGATTGTTGGGATCTTGTACACGGTTTATACCAACATCAATGACAACAGCACCCTTTTTAACCATATCGGAAGTAATAATTTCCGGCGACCCAATAGCAATTACCAATATATCTGCTTGCCTGGTATAAATTGAAATCTCAGGATCAAAAGTATGACATATAGTTACAGTGGGATATTGATCAAATCCTTTGTGCATCCATGAGATAGCTATAGGCTTACCTACAATATTACTCCTGCCAACAATAACAGCATGCTTACCTGCTAATTTTATATTCTCTCGATTCAACAATTCAATTACACCCGCTGGAGTAGCTGGGATAAAATGTGTATCGCCGATTGCAAGATGGCCTATATTATTCGGGTGAAAGCCATCGACATCTTTTCTTGGATCTACTGATTCAATTATCTTAGACTCTGTAATATGCTGAGGAAGTGGTAATTGAACCAGAACTCCATGAATACGTTCAGCTTTATTAAGAGTATCAATTAACTCAAGTAATTTAGCCTCACTCACACTAGATTCTATTCTATGGATTTCAGTGTATATACCAACTTCTCTACAAGCCTTTTCCTTGTTTGATACATATATTTGTGAAGCAGGATCATCTCCTACTAAAATAGCAGCAAGCCCAGGTGTTACCCCTAGCTCTTTTAGCTGCTCTACTTCTTCCTTAATCTCTTGCCGAATCTCAGCTGCAATTCGGGCACCGTCTATTATTTTCGCTTTCACAAATCTCCGAATTTTAACTAATTATAATTACTATTCCATTGTAACATCACTTTATTCAATGTAGAGAGTAAACACCAACATCATATATCATAGAGAAAACAATCAGGAATAGGAGGGCATTTAGATGCATACTACAGGAGTTGATATGGTTGAAGTTTGGAGAATACGGGAAGCTCGTGAAAAGTTTGGCCAAAGATTTCTAAATAGAATTTATACAGAAAATGAGCAGCGTACTTCGAGACTACGAGACCCAGAGCTTGCAGCAAGGTTTGCAAGTAAAGAAGCGGTAATGAAACTTTTAGGCACTGGAGTAAGAGGAGTAGGATGGAAAGACATTGAGATACTCCCAAGACCAGGTGGAAAGCCCGAGGTCACACTTCATGGCAGAGCGCTTGATGTGGCAAAAAGAATTGGGTTAAAAGATATCGCGATAAGCCAAACTCATTCTTTAGAATATGCGATCTCAATGGTAGTAGGAGAAGCAGATAACCCATAAAAGAATAACTATAGATCCTAGGAAAAGGTAAATTCATGAAAGCAGTTAAGCCTGTTGAAATGCTAAGAATTGAATCTTCACTTAGTACTTCAAATTTAATTAACGAAGCAGGATATTCTATATCTAAAATTGCCAGAGAATGCCTTGGAGGAATCTTAACGAAGAAGATCTTAATCCTTGTGGGTCCAGGGATAAACGGGGAAGACGCGTTGATTGCTGGGCAATACCTAGCAAAATCAGGTGCAGAAATCCTACTATGCATGTTTAAAGAAAGCCCTGAGATATCAACTAGATTTCCATTGTTAGTTGAAAATTTTAATTGCTCTATTGTTAAGTCTTTCGACAAAATAGATCAGACAGAATTAATCACACTTATCAATAAAATAGATCTTATTATCGATGGTTTTTTTGGAACAGGACTAAATAGGCCATTACAAAAGGAAATTCAGGAAAAAATAATTCTGGTTAATGATTTAAAGAATAATCCAAACTCGACTAGATTCAAAATCATCTCCGTAGATATACCTTCTGGATTAGATCCTGAACTTGGTCCTACAGAAAAGGTAGCTATTAAATCTGATTTTACTATAGCTTTAGGAGCAGTTAAGACTGGACTACTTACAAAAAATGCAAAAGACTATACTGGATCTATAATTCTAGCTCCTCTCAAAATCGACGAAAATTCATACTTACCTTCACAGCCAGATTTATTACATTACGATCTACTACGATCCAAGATTCCAAATAGACCTGTCAATTCACACAAAGGTACTTTCGGTAAAGCAACAATCATTGGAGGATCAGAGAATTATTTGGGTGCTCCTCTATTATCTGCTAAGGCTGCTGCTAGATCTGGTGCTGGCTTAGTTTCTCTAGCTATGCCAGGGAAACTAAGTTATGAAGGTTTAACATATTTACCTGAAGCCACACATCTATCTTTACCTTCAAAGAAAAAAGACTCCACTTTTGATCTCCAATCGGCTTTAGTATTAAATAAGTTGGCCTTAGATTCAACTCTCTTAATAGGACCAGGAATTGGAACCACTAAGCAAACAGCAGTATTTTTTAAACAAATTCTTTTTGATCATATAAACAAAAAGGGTGATGGCAGAAAAATAGTTATAGACGCTGATGGCTTATCTCTACTAGCTCAAATACCTGGATGGTGGGATCACTATAAGAACATAGGGGTACTAACACCTCACCCTAGAGAGTTATCAATATTAACCGGCCAATCTGTAGATTACATACAAGAAAATCGCGTGCACTGTGTGGCCACTTACGCTAAGAAATGGAAAACAACAATCGTCCTAAAAGGAGCTTATACAGTAATTGGTGAACCTACTGGTAATGTGTCTATTAATCCTCTGGCATGGGCAGGTCTATCGTCAGCAGGAACAGGAGACGTTTTAGCAGGTATAATTACCGGAATTCTATCTCAAGGAAAATCACCATATGTGTCTGCACAGTTAGGAACATATATTCACAGTCTAGCTGCTGTTTTAGCAGCTAAGAAAATATCAGCCAGCTCAACAGGTCTGATAGCCAACGATATTCTAGAATATATTCCAATGGCAATCACAAAAATTCTGAATCGTAATATTGATAAAGATGTTCAATTAGCGCTTGGCTTAATATCAGAGTCTGATTATATTAGTGAATTATCTGATACCTCGAACTAAGACAACACCAACCATCAGAGTAATCATCCCTAATAAACGGAAAAAATCAATTTTGTGAATTGGCAATCCAAAAGCTCCAAAATGATCTAATAGTACAGACCCTATTACCTGTCCCGCGATACTTGCTGTAACAAAAAGTCCTATACCTATTTTAGGACCTAAATATCCCGCACCAACCAAAAGAGGAATAGCAAAAAGACCTGTTATAAAAAAATAACCTGGGATTCCTCTAAGCAAGAGAAGCAAACTTATTCCAGCAATAACACTTATCCCTAAAAGCACTGTCCATTTATTGAAAGGTGCCGGAATGATTAAAAGATTATTACTAGATCTATAAGCCATCAAGGCGGCTACGCCCATTATAGTTGCCATTAATGATAACCAAGTAGCTTCAAACGGTCCGCGTAACCTAGACATTGCTGAGATCATGGTTACCTGTAATGCCATCCCCGATCCAATTAGAATTGTACTGACTATATAAAATATCTGTGTTCCCATTATTAATCGGTGACCCAGCCTGGTTCACTTATAATCCAATCTCTTAAACTAGTGAGGGGTATATCCCATTCATTTTTAAGTTCTTGAACATCAACCGAATATCCTTCAGCCTCGTAAAATTTTGTCATAGTCTTGATATACTCTGGTACGCGCTCTCTGTCATTTTCTTCGATATACTTATATTTAATATCTGTTTTTAGCACTGTTGAAAATATTTCGGCTACCTCAGTTAAATTCATTACATCTCCAGCCAAATCAATTTCTTTTCCAATAAATTCTTCTGGTCGATCAAAAGATGCGTATGCAAATTCAGCAATATTCTGGACAGCTATAAACCATTGTTTCTTTTGGGGAGATAAAATACCGGATAATCTTCCTGATTTGATCTTATCCATCTCTCTGTTGAAATTATCCATAAAAGAAACGGGTCGGATTATCGTATATGGAATATTTGACTCTTTAATTATAGATTCAATCGCGCCTTTGGTCTCAAATCGAGGTACACCTATCTTCCTATTACCACCAGAAACTCCACTGAATACAATATGCTTTACCCCAGCGTACTTGGCAGTATCAACCACATTAGTACCTCTAGTTACTTCTTGTTCAATACTTTCTGGCCCAATAGCTACAAAAAAAACACCGTATACACCATTAAAAGCAGCCTTTAATGAATCCACATCATCCATAGTACCTTCAACCATATCAACGCCTGTATTAATTAAATTTTTCACCTTTTCCGTATTTAAATCCCTAGTCATCCCTCGCACTGTATAAGTTCCTGATAACATCAACTGGTTGATTAATTTCCCACCTTGGTTACCAGTCGCACCAATAACAAGAATCATTTTCTTATCTATAACCATTATTTCTCCCGCCTCACTAAATATTAGACTTAATTAAATCAGTAATTCCTACCATTTCAAGCCACTCTTCAAATAGTAATGGTTGAATTCCCCATTTGGAAACCAGCTTAGGTATATCTTCATCATATCCAAATTCTTGATACCATTTGCTCATTGCATCACTTGGTTCCAAATCATCTCTATTAAAATCTTGATGTATTTGTTTATAAACAATCTGAGTTTTTGTTACTTTTGAAAGAGTCTCTGCGATTCGATTCATATTAATCGATTGTGAAGCTATATCAATTTCTTTCTTCAAGAATTTTGACTTATTTTGAAGTGCATTAAACGCATAGGACCCGATATCAAAACCGGATATCAGCTGCAATGATTTTTCTGGTGTCAGTTTCCCAGTGATCAGGCCACGTCTTAAACCATCCATATCCGAAATGTAGTTCTCCATAAATGAAACAGGCCTCAATATTGTATAGTCGATTTCAGAAGATCTTAATGTCTCCATTATTTCGCGCTTGGCTTCCCAATAGCGAACTCCTCTACCCCCTTCTTTAGCTCCACAGGAAGCTGTATAAATCAGATGATCCACTCGGCATTTAATTGCAGCTTTAATTACGTTATTGCCTTGTTCTATTTCACCAGCATAATCACTTTCATTTTGCACAGAGAAAACTGCATAGGCACCTTCCATTGCATTTTCTAATGACTTTACATCACTCATATCAGCTTGAACAATATTGACTCCGCGCTCGATCAAACTCTTAGATTTTGCGCTGTCAGGTTTTCTACTTATACCTGTTATGAACCAATCTTTGGATGCGAGAAGGTGGGTTATTAAACCTCCTCCTTGGGTCCCAGTAGCTCCGAAGACGACAACTTTTTTTTTGCCCTTTAAATCCACAAATCACCTCATTAATCTACAAACATAAATTATCTTTTTAGCACGGAATAATTAAAATCCCAGAGAATCTAATTTTATTAGGATTTCATCAACTGAAGGTCGGTCACCTGCATCGGAAGCAATCTTTTTCCACATAATACTTCTATCTTTATGGATAATATAAACAGCTGGCGTAGCAACTCTATCACCAAGTAAGTCATACACTTTATATAATTTAGAAACGCTTGTATCAGCGTCCGAAAGTATAGGATAGCTTGGGTTTACAAGAGCATACATACTTTTAACCCCGTCCAATCCATCTACACTAATCCCTATAATTCCAACATTTCTTAACTCAAATTCCTTGTATCTATCTTCCAACTGTCCCAGCTGGTTACGGCAAATTCCTCAAAAGTACCCTCTATAGAAAACAATCACCGCTCCTTCTTTAACTTCAAGCATACGGTCTAAAGAAACAGTGTTACCTTCAGCATCTGGAAGAGAGAACGGAGGTGCTTCTGCTATGACATCATCCGATGAAGAAAAATATGAAAAGGACACTACTATCCCAATAGAAATAAATACTAAAAGGAATAAGCTAATATAGGAACGTCTAAACAAATTAGTCTCCTGTATTTTTTATCAAAATTAATCGTCTTTAATAATCGTAACATCTCCTGAAAATGGATGCATCCGCTTACTTGGATATCGTATTTTTTGTATACTCAATTACATGAATTTAGTAAAAGGTTCAGCATTCGTGAAAATATGGTTATAATATCGTACTACAATGCAGATATTTACTGACATCGGAAATACGAACGCTAAGTTAGGCCTTTTTCAAGAAACTGGTCAGCTCATGAGCATCCTGAGGGTCACCTCAATTCAATTAACATCAAATTCTGGAGAAATTGAAACAATCATTAGAGATTGGATAGCCGATAACGGGGTCAAGATAGAAGATATTCAAGACTGGGGCATCGCTAGCGTAGTACCAACGATCACTAAAACACTCGTCAGTATTTGTGAAAACTCATTTAAATTATATCCAGAAGTCATTACTTCACAAAATAATTTGGGGATCAATATTAGTGTCGATAATCCAGATTCAGTCGGTGTCGATAGAATTATGAACGTTTTAGCGGCAAAAAAGATATATGGGAAAACCCCTCTAATAGTGATTGATCTTGGTACAGCAACAACTATTGATGTTATGAACAAAAAGGGAGATTTCGTTGGTGGTATAATATGCCCAGGACTCAATTTATCATCAACTGCATTATCATCAACTGCGGAGCAGTTACCAAAGATTAAATTGGAATTCCCGCCACAAATTATAGGAAAAAATACGGTACATGCAATGCAATCAGGTTTAATGAATGGCCATCTGAATATGATCCAAGGTTTTATTATTGGTATTGCAAATGAATTAAAAGCAGAGCCGAAAATCGTGATGACTGGCGGCCTCTCAAATGTATTTAAAAATAACACTTCATTAATTGCACATATACAGGAAGATTTAACACTAATTGGAATAAAAAGTGCTTGGGATTTCTTATTCCAATCCAAAAATGCGTGAAACTGGAAGATGGAAATGAACTATACTGAGCCTATAGAAACCCTACTGTAAAGGGAGTGAGATGAAGAATTCAGACATATTAACCGGAAAAAGAATTGTACTAGGAGTTACAGGTAGTATAGCTTGCTACAAGGCTGTGGATTTGTCTTCAAAGTTAACACAGCTCGGGGCTCTCGTTGATGTAATTTTGACTCAATCAGCTCAAGAATTCGTTTCTCCCTTAACTTTTCGGTCTTTAACTCATAGATCAGTGATCACTGATCTATTTGACCCTGAATCAGAAAATCCTGTGGAACATATAGCTCTAGCAAAGGAAGCAGATGCAATTTTAGTAGCTCCTGCGACAGCAAATATCATCGCGAAAATTTCTCATGGGTTCGCAGATGAAACTCTAAGTGCAACCATACTAGCAACAGAATCTCCGATTCTACTTGCACCAGCTATGGAAAATCAGATGTGGAAAAATACTGTAACAGAATCTAATATTAAGAAATTGACTTCAAGAGGCATGGCCATAGTTGGACCTTCAAATGGGCGATTGGCTTCTGGTGGATTTGGAGAAGGCCGATTAGCTCCTGTCGAAGACATTATCGAAAACCTTATAAATATATTATCTCACGAAAAAGATCTATCGGGTAAACATATAGTAGTATCGGCTGGTGGTACACAAGAACCTTTAGATCCTGTGAGAGTCATCACAAATCATTCATCAGGAAAACAAGGTTATGCAATTGCTCAAGCGGCGCTAGATCGAGGTGCAAGGGTCACTCTTGTAACAGCTCCAACATCTCTTACATTTCCTTCTGGTGCAAAGGTTATCAGCATAAAAACTGCTAGAGAAATGCTATCTGCCATTACAGACGCCATTAATGATAAAGGCGATGTTCTTATTATGGCAGCAGCTGTTGCGGATTGGGAAAGTCAGAACACTGCAAATGAGAAAATTAAGAAGAAAGTCAATCAAGAAACAATGACAATCCAATTAAAAAAAACCCCTGATATCTTGAAGAGTATTTCAAGTTTACCAATAATCAAGATTGGGTTTGCAGCTGAAACTGAAGACTTACTGTCTAATGCAAGATCAAAACTAAAAGAAAAAGCTTTAGATATGATAGTAGCGAATGATGTTTCTTCAAGTGATGCTGGGTTTGGTGTAAATAATAATAGAGTCACTATACTGAATAAAAACGGAGATACAATAAAATTGCCCTTACTAAGCAAGCTTGACGTGGCGCATAATATTATCGATGCTCTTTTAAAAATCAGTTAGAACTAAAAATTATTCATATGATATTTCTTGCTTGGAGCTCGCAAAATGGACAAACAAACAACATTACCTATAAGCATTATTATCCTTGCAGCAGGTTCATCCACACGTATGGGAACCCCTAAGCAAAATTTAAACTGGTATGGAATACCTTTAATAGTCTATCAAGTAGAACAAGCCTTAAACTCAAGAGCAAAAGAAGTCGTAGTAATTCTAGGCAACCAAATTGACGAAAATAAGAAAATATTAACTACACATCTGGGACCAAAACTCAATAATATCCACTTGATTGAGAACTCTGAATGGGGATCAGGGAAAACCACATCTGTTAAGCTGGGTATCCGTAATATATCCGAAGATAGTACAGACGTAATGCTATGGGCATCTGATTCGCCAAGACCCACGGTACTCCTAGATGATTTAATGGCTAATCATGTTGGAAATAATAATCTGATAACTTATCCATGGCATAAAGATAAGGAAGGACATCCAGGCGTATTCTCACTATCTCTACGACAAGATTTATTGTCAATCCAAGAAAAAAGTAAAGGTCTCAGAGAGATAGTTAAAAAATACGAAGAAAACGTAGTGAAATTACAAATGTTTGACCCCATATCTGTCGTTAATCTGAATACCATGGCAGAGTACACTAAAGCATTATTATTAACTGGACAACCAGAATTATAGAACAAGCATTAAGCACTTCATTCTACCTTGACCCTCAAGGGCACTGGTCGATACAATCTATTTAATATTTCAATTCTTCAATATTTACAGAGATGGTGATGACTCCAAAAAATAACGAGATACCCCAGGAATCTATGCCTTCTATATATGATCCACAAGAGATTGAAGAGAAAAGGTATTCCTGGTGGGAAGAAAAAGGCTATTTCAAGCCACATCGAAACAATCAAGCTAATCAACCCACTTTCACAATAATGATGCCACCACCCAATGTCACCGGCCAATTACATCTTGGACATGCTTTAACAGCAACAATAGAAGACACACTTATTAGATGGCACCGTATGCTTGGGGATGAAACTCTATGGTTACCTGGAACTGATCATGCCGGTATAGCAACTCAATATATTGTCGAGCAAGCGATACAAAAAGAAGGCCTTGATCGTAGGGAAATTGGGCGCGAAGAATTCTTAAAACGTGTTTGGCTTTGGGTTGAAGAATATGGCGATAAAATACAAAAACAGCACCGCAGACTTGGTGTATCAGCTGACTGGTCCAGAGAAACTTTCACCCTCGATGAAAAACCCTCTTTAGCCGTACGTACAACTTTCAAAAACCTATTTGACAAAAAACTTATTTACCGCGGAGATCGAATTATAAACTGGTGCCCAAAAGACTTGACCGCATTATCTGATTTAGAAATTGAATATGAAGACTCTGAAGGAAGCTTATGGCATATCAAATACCCTCTATTAAACAAACCTAATGTCTCAATCATAGTTGCAACAACTAGGCCAGAAACTTTATTAGGAGATGTCGCTGTAGCAGTTAATCCAAAAGATGTAAGGTACAAAGATTTAATTGGTGAGTATATTAAGCTGCCGTTAACTAATCGAACTATACCCATTATTGCAGATGAATATGTAGATATTAAATTTGGAACTGGTGCTCTAAAGATTACTCCTGCTCATGATCCTAACGACTTTGAAATTGGTAAAAGGCATAACTTCCCTCCTCTAAATGTAATGAACCCTAACGGAACAATGAACGAATCTGCAGGATCTTACTCAGGCATGGATAGATTTAAGGCACGTACCTCAATCGTTTCAGATCTAAAAGATCTGGATCTTCTGGAAAAAATAGAGCCCTATGATAACAGAGTTGGACATTGCTATCGGTGTAATGAGATTGTTGAGCCACGAGCTAGCATCCAATGGTTTGTTGACATCCAACCTCTAGCAAAACCAGCAATTCAGGCAGTAAAAGATGATCAGATTTCTATTGTTCCTGAGCGATTCACACAAATTTATATGAATTGGATGGAGAATATTCGTGATTGGTGCATTTCAAGGCAGCTATGGTGGGGGCACAGAATCCCCGTTTGGTACTGCACAAAATGTGATGGTAACCAATTAACAGTTACCCTAAATTCTCTTGAAGAGGAGACTCCTTCTACTACGAGAAAGGAATTTCTCTTCTCTGAGTTAATTGAAAAAGGGCTACCCTATGACCAAATTTTAACTGATGCAGAACGTATAAACCCCTCTGAAGAAGCATCCCCTATTGTTGAAACAGAAAGACCTATAGGCTGCCCTATATGTGGAGAATCAAACTTAGTACAAGATCCAGATGTCCTAGATACTTGGTTTTCTTCAGGACTTTGGCCTCATTCTACATTGGGATGGCCTGAAAAAGGGTCTGACTTAAATCGGTATTACCCAACCTCTGTATTGGAAACTGGTTATGATATTCTGTTTTTTTGGGTAGCACGTATGATTATGTTAGGGATAGAAAATACTGGCGATGTACCTTTTAAAACCGTTTACCTACATGGGTTAGTAAGAGACGCAAATAAACAAAAAATGTCTAAAACAAAAGGAAATGTAATAGACCCCATCGAAACTATTTCAGAATATGGTACAGACGCCCTACGCATGGCCCTAACGATTAGTACAGCACCTGGTAATGATTTAGCACTACCAAAATCAAGGTTAGAAGCTGGCCGTAATTTTGCAAACAAACTTTGGAATGGAGCTAGGTTCGTAATACAAACCATAGAGAAAGACCCTTCGCTAACACACCCTCAAGTACCATCGATAGGTAATTTAGAGGACCGGTGGATAAGTAGTAGGCTGCAAACAATCACCCAAACAACACAGAAAATGTTAGAATCTTTTCAAATTGGACAAGCCGAACAGGCATTGCGGGATTTTCTCTGGGATGAATTCTTTGATTGGTATCTAGAGCTCGCAAAAATTAGGATCAGAGAAGGAGATGAATCTTCTAAATATTATCTGGTAACCGTTTTAGAGCAATCGCTTCGCCTGCTGCATCCTTTTATGCCATATGTCACCGAAGAAATATGGCAAAATTTAATCCGCACTGTACCAGAAGTTTCAAGAGATCAAGACTCAATCATGGTAAGCAAGTATCCTGAAGTAGATTTATCGCTTATTGACCTTGAATCTGAATTAAAAATGACAAAGATTTTCGAAATTATCAAAACCATCAGAAATATCCGTGCTGAACTAAACATAACACCTTCCCGTGAAATTGAGGTATTCATATTATGTGAAGAAGATAAAGATTTCATATTTGCAGAGAGCTCAAGCATTAAATCCCTAGCACGGTTATCAAATTTAAATATACTATCAAAGGAAGATCCTCAGCCTGAATCAAAAACATCTGTAACCACAATATTAGATAAAGTATCGGTTATAGTACCTTTTATGGATTTGCTTGATCCAGAATTGGAAATTACCAGGCTATCAGAAGAAATTACAAGTTTAGATAAAAGGATAACCAGTATTTCTCAGCGCCTATCGAATGATTCTTTTAAAAACAAAGCACCTCAGAATGTGATTGATAAAGAGAGTGAACGACTTAAAGAGTCAAAAGAGAAAATAGAAGCGCTGAAAGAGCAAAGGGAGAAATTCTTATAACCTCCCTTTTAAAGAGCTTTTTTATCCTCCAGCAGCACCAAGATTACGATAGCCTTTCTCTTGAAGTTCAACGAGGACCATTCTCAAATTCAAAGGGTGAACCCAAGCCACTTTAGCATTGCCTTCTTCTCTGATAATTTTCCCACCTTTAGATTCTATGGATGAAATGGTCGAATCAATGTCATCAACTTCCAAACACATCATATACAGGCCTTCTCCTTGAGGGTTACGCTCGTTTTTTCTCTCTTCCATCATTCTGGCTAAAGCGGTATCAGGATTAGCAGGAGTCATGATCTCCATTACAGGATCTCCATCTACTCCTAGCATTTGGGCTGTAACTCCAAACTGATTTGTACTAACAGAATTCAAAGGCTCCAATCCAAACATTTCACACCATGTTTTAACACCATCTGCTAAGTCTGCAACCATTACTGCATTATATTTTATATTTGTGCCCATCTGTCTAATCCTTCCAGTACATTAATTTCCTGATTGCCTATATATCCCAAATATTTTATTTTCCGTTATTTTCCTTTTTCCTCTTTAGTGCACCTTCAGGGTCCCACACTACATCGTCAAGAACTCCCACATAAGGCAGATTCCTGTACAGCCCTTCATAATCTAATCCATACCCCACTACGTATTCCAAAGGGATTTCAAATGCAACATAATCTACGTCGAGCTCTACTTTTTGTGCTTCTTTTTTATGTAACAATGTACAAACTTCGATACTCGCAGGATTATATGTATTCAGTTCTTTAATAATGGCTTCAACTGTAAAACCGTTGTCTACGATATCTTCCACAATTAAAACTGCATTTCCATCAATATGGGAGCCCAGTTTATTACGGATCTTGATCTTATATTCTCCATTTTCTATATATCTAGAAACTCCGACAAAATCAACATACATCTCAAGATCTATTTCACGTATTAAATCAGCTATGAAGGTAACTGAGCCATTCAGCACGCCTAAGCAGACTATTTTTTTGCCTGCATAGTTATCTGTTATGGTTTTACCAAGTTCTATTACTTTAGCGCGTATTTGTCCTTCGGATAACAAAACCCGATTAACACCTTTAGAAGATATATTGGAGGGAACTATAAATGAATCCATCCACTAAGAGTAAAACAAAAGCTGAGTATATTCCAGAGAAACATTCTGTTTAACTAGCTTAATACCACTAAATCAATGATACTTAGTACTTCATATTCAGAAAGCGGAATAATTTAATGGATGACACTATGATTGGAGCTGTGTTTGCAGTTCTGGCGGCAACTTCTTGGGCATCTGGTGCAATTTTTGCTCGAATAGGTATGCAGCATATGGGATCTACTACCGGTACACTTTTCTCATTAATCACCGGTTTTTTTGCGATTCTATTAATAGCATTGATCACAGACTATAACGCATTATTGAACGTCACTGGGGCAATAATTCCATGGTTTATATTACTAGCTTTTATCCAATTCCCACTGGGTAGATTTTTAAATTTTAACGGAATCAAATTAGCTGGAGTAGCACCAGCAACAGCTATTCTAGGATCCACACCCGTATTTTCTGCTGTCTTTGCGCTTTTTTTTCTTGGAGAAGTAATTACACCTCTAATTGGAATAGGTATCCTATGTGTAGTCGGTGGATTAGCTATAGTTTTATATGAAAGGAAAGTATAATATGCCGACTAATAACAAAAAACAAGTGTATATAGGCCTAGCCTCAGCTGTTGCCGCAGCTGCAGCTTACGGTGCTACTCAGACTATAGCTCGTTCTGTTGTAACAGGAGTTGCATCACCAGCCGTTAGTGCAACTTGGACAATATTTTTCGGCGTGCTCTTTCTTTTTATAATGTCCATCAAAAATCTTAAAACAGATATTAAAGCCCCTAGATCCGCTTTCTTAATGATGGCTTTGGCCGGGATTTGTTCATCATTTGGAGTATTTTTCATGTTCACAGCTCTGTCCAAAGCTCCCGTGACCATAGCATCGCCTATCGGAGCAATAAACCCGCTAATTGCTATGGCGTTGACGCATTTATTTTTACAAAAAATGGAAAGAGTAACATTAAGAATGGTGGGAGGCTCTATATTAGTCCTCATTGGAGTTACCATTGTAATCATCGGAAGAGCATAAAAATTTAAGATAAATCGCATCTAAACAAGTTCTCAATCAACCAAGTACAACCTTGTAATTTTGTTCAATAGGCGAAGAGTCCTTTTACTAGCAATATCTTGACAAATCATATAAACCTAAATAGAGTTACTAACGATGAACTACCAAACATTTAAATACTATTTTATGTACGCAGATGGAATTTGCACTGCGGAGGTATTTAGTCGAAGTCGCTAATATATAATTAAGATTCAACAAAACCCTTTCGCAAGAACGAGAGGGTTTTTTAGTTTAAGGAGTGTAAGAATGATTGTCGTAATGGATAAAAATGCAACTCAAGTACAACACGACAAAGTAATAGACCAAATCGAAAAATTAGGATATCAAGCAGATATTGAAAAAGGTCAATTTACAAATGTGATTGCTGTAATCGGAGATACGAGATCTGGAGGAGCTTCTTCAATAGAATCTATAGATGGAGTAGAGAAAGTTATACCTATTATGAAACCGTACAAACATGTAAGCCGCGAATTCCGAAAAGAGGACACGATAATAGAGTTACCCAATGGAACAACAATTGGCGGGAACAAGATTGCTATGATGGTTGGACCTTGCGCAGTAGAAGATCAAGAACAAGTAAACTTGATGGCAAAAGCCGATAAAGATCTTGGTTTTGATATATTGCGTGGTGGTGCATTCAAGCCACGAACTTCCCCTTACGCTTTTCAAGGTTTAGGTGTCGAAGGTTTACGTATGTTAAGACAAGCAGCTGATGAACACGGACTCATGGTAATAACAGAAGTTATGTCCGAATCAGATGTTGAAGCCTGTGAGCAATATGCAGACATTCTGCAAATAGGTGCAAGAACAATGCATACTTTCCGTCTTCTAAAAGAAGTGGGCAAAACTCGAAAGCCCGTACTTCTTAAAAGAGGATTCCATGCGACTATCAAAGAATGGTTACTAAGTGCAGAATACATAATAAGCGAAGGTAATTGGAACGTTATATTATGTGAACGTGGGATTAGGACTTTTGATGATGAGTTTTCAAGAAATGTTCTTGATCTTACAGCCATCCAAATATTAAAAAGAGAGTCCCATCTACCAGTAGTAGTAGATCCAAGCCACGGAACTGGTCAAAGAGACCTAGTGATACCGATGTCTAAGGCTGCTATAGCGGCTGGAGCAGATGGATTGATCATTGAGGCTCACCCCGACCCAACCAAAGCATTATCAGATGGACCTCAGTCATTAGCAATTGAGCAACTGCCATTTTTAAAATCTGAACTAAGTGAAATAACGAAAGCCATGGGAAGAACAATATAATATAAGTAGCGTGAATAGAACCAAAAAGGTTACTATATTAATCGAGGCAGGATGGCTGAGCGGTCAAAAGCACCAGGCTGTAAACCTGGCGCCCTGAGGGCTACGGGGGTTCGAGTCCCTCTCCTGCCACTCTTTAGGCTTTCAAAAAGTATCTATTATTAAAGGGATCCAGTCGATGAGTGAAGAAACACGAGACCCAGTTTCACGTCCCCAGGTAAACGAAATTTTAAAGTCGCTTTCTATTGAAGACCTCCTTAGACGAGGTTTACTAGAGGACATAATTGTAAAAGATGATCTTATTCGTGCTCTAGCCACAGACAATAAATTAACAATATATCAAGGTTACGACCCAACAAGTTCAAGTTTACATCTGGGTCACTATTTATCATTAAGAATTTTAAGATGGTTCCAGTTACAAGGCCATAAAGTCATCTTCTTAATGGGAGACTTCACAGCTCAGATTGGAGATCCTTCGGGCCAAACTTTAGAAAGAAAACAGCTTTCTCAAGAATCCGTCTTGGAAAATACTATTTTCTGGGAAAATCAGATATCAAAAGTTTTAGATCTTCAGGGTGATAATCCTATCGAAATCGCCTATAACAGTACATGGTTAAACAAGATGGATCTTAGCGATTTTATAAAACTCTCATCTCAGATTACTGTTCAAAGACTTATCGAACGAGATATGTTCAAAAAGAGAATTCAAGATCAAAAACCCCTCCATGTTCATGAAACCCTTTACCCTCTTTTACAGGGATATGATTCTGTCGCAATGAAGGTTGATATAGAACTCGGAGGAAGAGATCAATTATTTAATATGATGATAGGAAGAGATTTTGTCCGAAGCCACTTAAATAAGACTAAGCATGTATTATTAACCCCTCTAATTCCAGGACTGGACGGTCGTAAGATGAGTAAAACATATGGTAACACTGTGGATCTTACCGAAATACCTTCTGAAATGTTTTTTAAGTTAACTCAAATCAATGATGAATTATTACCTTTATTCTTTAATGTTTTCTCTGATAAATCAGAGAAGGATATCAATATAATACGCAATAAACTTTCCCGAGGTGAGAACCTCCAATCTGCAAGAGCTGATTTTGCTTATGAAGTAGTTCAAGTTTTCCATGGAACCGCAGACGCTAACATCGCAAGAGAAGAATTCGATCGCGTCATTAATCAGGGAAAACCCAGGACGCAGCTTCAGGCCATGAACTTACCTTCTGGCAAGGATGATGGGACACTTCTAGACATCTTAATGTCTTCAGACCTTTTAGAAAGCCGTGGCGAGGCAAGAAGAATTATAAACCAAGGAGGGGTCGAAATTGATGATAAAAAATATTTAGATCCTAACGAAACAATTAATTTCTCAACAATCCATGGATCCACCCTAAAAATTGGTAAACGAGGGTATCTAAAAATAGTGAAAAGTAAAACGGACTAAATTAAATGAAAAATACCGAAAAAAAACTACTGACAGTTGGCTTCCTACAACCTGAAGCAACGTTCACGCACCTAGCCGCACAAGAGTATTTCGGAAATAAGGCTACCTACTTACCTTTAGAAACTCACTCAATATGTGAAGCATTAAGTAAACTCACTATAGATTATGGTGTATTACCTATAGAAAATCTATCCGAAGGAACTGTAGGAACTACAATGGACTCAGTATTAGAAAATGAAGATATTAGTGTTACGGGAGAAATTATACTACCTATTCACCATCACCTTTTATCCAAAGATCCCTTAACAAGAATTACAAGAATATACTCTCACCAACAAGCTCTAAGTCAATCCCAAACCCATTTAAATCAATTACAGCAAGAACTGGGACACAAAATAGAACTCGTACATGAAGCAAGTACTGCTCGCGGAGCAGAAAGAGCCTCACAAGACACCGAACCCGGCGCTGCTGCTTTGGCAACCGATATAGCTGCGAAAAAATACGGGTTAAAGATCGTAAGAGAAAATATGGAAGACAAAAAAGATAACGCAACAAGATTCTGGATCTTGAGCAAGAATAAACAAATGCTAAAATCTGGCAACGATAAAACAGCCTTTTCGTTCGATGTAACTAATAGCCCAGGAGCTCTTGTATCAGTCCTTCACCTTTTTTCAGAGCGAGGGTTAAGCGCAACAATGCTACAATCAAGACCATCTAAATTAGACCATTCTGAAGGTATTTGGGAGTATACTTTTTTCGTTGAATTCTTAGGTCATATTGACGAAAAAAACCTATCCGAAGTGTTCACTATTCTTCAAAATGGTAACAACCCAGTTTGCAAAAGAATTCGAATTTTAGGAAGTTATCCTAGATTTCCATCACAAAACTAGAAGCCATAGACCAAGCATTCTTTAGAATGGAAAAATTTTTTAAATACCTTCCCGGCATATTGCTTTGCCTCTTCATCGGAACATTAGTAAAAACTATTTCTTCCGCGCACCTATTGGTAGGTTTTGACCAACTTTTATTGGCTCTTCTCCTCGGAATTACTTTCAGAAATCTTTTTCCTCGATCGAATTGGTACATTCCAGGAGGCAAACTTTGCGAAAAATACATTCTGGAACTCAGTATTATGATATTGGGAGCTACTATATTCTTCCCAAGCATATCAATACTAAATACAGGGTTATTATTTTTAGTAATAAGCGGCATCTTCGGAGGGTTAATACTCGCATTCTTAGTAGGGAAACTATTTCTAAATATGGATATGAAATTAGTGACGTTAGTCGGTGTAAGTAATTCCATATGCGGTAATGCCGCTGCTGCAACTATTGCGCCAATCATAGGTGCAAGCTCAACACAATTAGCTTCAGTAATAAGTATAAGTAGCCTCCTAGGAGCAGCACAAATTATCTTATTACCTATATTTTTTAGATTTGCTGGGTTATCAGAATATCATTATGGGGTAATAACAGGCATGACAGTATATTCAGTTTCTCAAGTTTATGCCGCAAGTATAGCTGTCAGCCCTCAAGCTGCTTCAATAGCTACCATAGTTAAATTATCGAGAGTCATCTTCATAGGGCCAGTAGTTTTAGGTGCTCAAATAATGAATTTCCTAACCAGCCCAAAATCTAAATTCAAGAGAGATCACGACCCTATATTAACTATGATCAACCGGTATATACCGTGGTTTTTAATTGGCTTCTTTGTATTAGGTTTTTTAAGATCTATAGAAATTATCAATATAGAAACTGCACATAAAATCACAAACGTATCAGATTATACTTTCATAATAGCAATGGTTGGAGTTGGATTAAGTGTTGAATTAACCCAACTTTTCCGAGTCGGGCCGAAATTAGGCACTCTAATACTTTGTGTTTCTATATTTATGCTAGGGGTCAGTTCTATCGGTGGATTATTTCTTATTTAAAAACATATAAGCCCCTCTTTTCTTTGTTTAAAGAGGGGCTTATATTTATTCCAATTTAACCTTCTTTTGAAAGTCTAAGGCCTATTGTAATACCCCAAATAATAGTTACCAGATATCCAAGACCAGATATCTGGCTCGCAATATTAAGTAATGAAGAGTCTAACGCTCCAGCAACATTTAGGCCTACCAGTCCTAAAGACGTTACTGCAACAATCAAAGCAAAAGATTTATTGAAATCAGCTCTGGTTGAAACTGCTAAAGCTAAGGCTGTAAATCCTATACCCGAGAGTACGCCTCCACCTGTGTTTAACCCAACTGCTGTTGCATAAATAGATCCTGCTACAGCCGTAGCCGATCCTCCAGCGATAACGAGGCCGTTAATTGAAGATACTACCCACATTATAATTCCCATAAATATGAATAACTGTCCTAGTCTAGCTATTGCTTCACCAGAACCACCTTTCAATGATTCACTTAAAACAGACAACCCAAACATAAAAGCAATTAATCCTATAATTACCATCGCTGATGACAAAGTAGCCACCGATGAATTCTGAAGTGCAACTCCAATAGAAGCTTGAGCATCAGCTGGGTCTACAATTCCGCCAATTAATCCTCCCCCTGGTCTCAGGAAAAAACCTACTAATGCTGCAGTTGGACCCGCAATTAGAGAAAGTCCACCTAGTTTATTAACTGATATAGAACCCATGTTATTCCTCCTATGTAAAACCTATTAATATTATGTCAATCCTACCAGGTTTTAAAATCATTTCAAATTTGAGTTAGTCCTACTCATTTTCTGTGGCAATTATCTAATGGCTCGAAGCAAGATACCCAATAGCACAACTATAGGTCCAAGAAAAAATATAGTATTTTGTGCAGTTATATATCTAGAAGATAATCTCCTTAAAGTTAAAGATGACTTCACTATATATTTATTACTCAAACCAATTACTTGAAGATAATCTTTTTCAGGATTAACCCTTCTCTTTCGAGCAACTTGTAAAGCAATTAAGAACATTAAAAAAGACATCAATATTTTGATAGCGAGAGTAATCACATATGATTGGCCTATTTGAACATCTAAATTATCCAAAGTTAAAATTGCTCCGGTAAATATTAAAATCCACATTGATAATTCAACTAACTGGGAAAAAGATTTACCAAAGAATTTCCTTAACTCTGAATATTCTTCGGTCAAATTAGATACTGGTCTGATTACTAAAAAAAAGAAAATATTCCCGCCAATCCAAGTAATAGTAGACATTACATGCATCCATGTAATCACGATTATTATTACTTCAGTAAAATTCAATCTGATCCTACCCAATGCTCAAATATAGATAAACACTTGCCATGCTCTCTCATATTTTGTTTGTTGCCAGAAAGTATGTCCTCTTCTAAAGTCGATTCAGTTAATTGGTCGAATGCACATACCGGCATTCCAATGACATTTAATGGGCATCCTTCAATTTTCTCTACAGGATTGAATACTAGATCCTGGATCCCATATCCACCTGCTTTATCGAAAGGTGCTTCAGTCAAAATATATTCTTCTATCGCATCATCAGAATATTCACGCATCAAAATCTCTGTTGTCACAAATCTAGTCTTAATAGTCTTTAAATCCGGATCTGTATATGCAATACCCGTTATAACCTTATGCCATTCCCCCCTTAACAGGAGCAGCATCCTTCGTGCCTCATCAATATCTTGAGGTTTACCCATGATTTCATCATTAGGGCCTACAACAATTGTATCGGCGCCAAGAACAGGTATTTTGGATTCATCTAAAAAAGAAGATGCCTTAGCAGCAGCAAGGTTCTGAGCATAGTCCTCAGGAGAGATTGTCTTAGGTAATTGGTCTGCAATTGCCTCTTCATCAACGTCTGGTCTTAAAACAGCTAAAGGTTCTTTGTATTTTGATAAGATTTCAATTCGGCGAATTGAAGTTGAGGCTAGGATATAGTCATGTGAATCACCACGAGTTAATGTTGTCACTGATTCTATATGAGAAGTTTGAGGGAACATGTCAAGAGGAATTATTTTTCCTAGCCTGAACCCGCCAAAAATAAAATACCTTAAATCACGAGATAACGTCTCAGGATCACACGAAACATATACAATTTTCTTGGGTTTATTCTTTATTAAGGCAGAGATCACATCTTTTTCACATCCGGATCTAGGTGGATCCAGTATCACATGATCTACAATATAATCATCTTTAGACAAGATGTTTTCTGTTTTCCCTTCAATAATAGTAATATTTCCCAAGAACGATAGATTTAGTTGAGCATCTTGAATAGCTGAATTAGATTCTTCGACGGCCAAGACTTCTCTGTAATATGGTGATAATAAACCAGCAAACACACCAACCCCTGCGTAAGCATCCAATAAGATCTCATTACCTAATGGGTTAAGTTCTTTTCTTACTATACTAATCATTTTTTCAGCTTGCTTAGTATTGACTTGAAAAAATGAAGGAGCCGAAATTTTAAACTGTAGCCCGAGAATTTTTTCTAAATGGTCCTTCTGCCCGGTTTGCCATTTTAGTTTTTCCTGCTTCTCAGAAATATCCGGTTGTACAATGTAGCTTTCAGTATTTGCACCCACTCTAATAGATAATTGGCTAGTATCTGCCAAAGAAAGGCCTTCCATATCTCGCTTAATCTCATTGATCTTTAAATCTACAATTTTACATTCTTCAATTGGTTCAAACCTATGCGTGATCCAATTAGTAAATCCAACTTTACCTTGGTTTCTAACAGTAAATCTTGCATTATTCCTGTAATGCCAAGATGAGGGTGAAGGAAGTGTCTCTGTCACAGGGGGGGTAACAAGATTAGCTAATCTTTCAAGTGATTCTACAACAATGTTCTTCTTAAGAAAAAGCTGCCGGTCATACTTGATATGCTGTAACTGGCAACCTCCGCAAACACCAAAATGAGCACACTGAGGATCTGTTCGATACTGTGATTTATTTTCCACTGAGATAAGTTTCCCATATAAAGCACCATCCTTTTCCCCTAAAACTTCGACAATCGCCTTCTCTCCTGGAATTCCAAAAGCAACGTTGATTAATTTTCCTTCTTTGGTATACCCAACTGCATCTCCCGCTTTATTGAATGTGTGGGGAATAATGCTCAAATGCTCACCTTGACCATCGACACTAATCTTCGATGCGAACTCAGGAGTGAAGCGCCTATTTTTTTTTCGAGATGATTTCATACATCCAGATTACTGGTAGTTACGTCTTGCATCAACTTTTTCATAAAATAGTAAAATATAGAACAATCTGAACTCATTGAAATAGGATTAAATTCTAAAATAGATTATGATATTTAAGTCGGGTAAGCAATCTATTAGTAACAAAACATTAGCTCATAAAATATAAATGAATAACTTAAAGCCTAAAACAGTTCACCTCACTCTTGGTTTTAATGACGCAAGAGATTATTTGAGAAATTTATTAGAACCACTTGTCTCAAATATCTCAGAAACACCTATTCAAAGCGGAACACAATTAATTTTAGAAACAAGCTTAGGAAAAAGAACAATTAATATATATTTTTCTAGAAAAAAACCCGGCGTACGCATCGTGTTTAACAACCCTATCCTTGAAGATTATCCAACTATAGAAAATAATCTGATCAGTCATATAAAAATGTCAGAGCCCCATACCAATATGAACTCACCAGTATCCAATAATATAAAAACTCAGTCACCTAATAATAAAATCAAAAGCTTCAAAGGGCAGTTAAGAATCGGATCTGATGAAACAGGAAAAGGCGATTACTTTGGCCCCTTGATAATATGGGCAGTATTTATCGACAATGAGTCAGAAGCAAAACTCAACGACCTTCTAGAAACAAATACATATGGTATTCGAGATAGCAAACAATTTACGAACACAGAAAATGAACATATGGCCGGAAAGATATCTGAGCTTTGCCCCTTCACAAAAAAATTCGCCTACAGCGCATCTGAATACAACTCGACTCACAGCAAACGATTATCGAATTTAAACAAAATGCTGGGATTTGCTCATTCAAGTGCTATAGAAAATCTACTCGACCTTTTAGAAGAAAGCTCTGTTATCCAATCAGCAGTTAACTTACCTATAATTGTTGATCAATTTGACCGTAAGGTAATGGAGGTTAATCACTTAGCTCGCGACAAGTTCCCGCGATTCAATAAAACAAATCTAATACAGGCGCCCAAAGCCGACTCTTCCGACATTGCGGTTGCTGCCGCTTCAATATTATCGAGAGCAAATTTTTTACAAGAAATGAAACAACTATCAAACGAGGTAGGTTTTAATTTATCTCGAGGAGCAGGTCAGCAAGTAGATATTGATGGCCGAAGAATCCTTATGGATAAAGGGGAAATTTGGCTGCAAAAAAATGCAAAATTAGACTTTAAAAACAGTACAAGAATTTTCAACAAGAAAATGAAAGGGTTAGATTAATGATCATAGGATTAATATCAGATACTCATATTCCTGAAACAAAGCTTCCACTACCTGAAAAAATTCTCAGTATTTTCCGAGATCGAAAAGTGGAGTTGATTCTCCATGCCGGTGATATTTATGACCCGTCTTGCCTAGACTGGCTAGAAAAAGCTGCGCCTGTTTTAGCATGTGAAGGAAATGGTGATTTCTTCAGGAAAATCAAAGATCCTAGAATCGAACCAACAAGGGTAATGGAATTTGAAGGATTCAAAATTGGACTAACTCATGGCTTGGCTATACCTGAATATCCACCACGCCGCACAATAGAATCAGTCATGGAACACGAATTCAAGCAGCCAGTTGATATTATTGTTTTTGGTGATACTCATACAGAAGAAATAGTTAAAATAAAGAATGTTCTGTGTATTAATCCAGGAAGCCCTACCCTCCCACATAACTTAGATCATATAATTGGTACAATTGGGATCCTGGAAATCAATAAAGGCATTCCACCCGTGGTAAGGATTATTCACCTAGAATCTGAAGAGGAACTTGACATGGACAATCCCGTAAAATGGTGGAGCGTAAGATAGCCTTGATCATCACTAAAATCTACAAAAGAGGTGTCTGCAGGCTAGTTAGGCAGATTTCAGATGCTGAGTGGTTTGCGATAGAAGGAGTTCTTAATCTTCCGCCGCAAAAAGGTATTTTGATACCTAAGATGCTCTAATATGGATAATTTTAATAATAATCTAGTGTGGTTTTTTTCAATCAGTGTTTTTAGTTACTTGAGCGGTTCTATTTTATGGGCGATTATAATAGCAAGAATTAACGGTAAAGACGTAAGAAAATTAGGAACTAAAAATCCAGGAATGGCAAATACCACTCGTGAATTAGGAACTAAATATGGGAGTTTCGTTTTAATTGGAGATATTTCAACTGCTTTCTTCTCCTTATTTTTTATTAAATATTTACTTCAGAATGTTTTTGATGTTCATCCAATTGTTTTTTCTGTTTTTACTGCAATTTTTTTATTAGGAACATTTTTCCCGATTTTTCATTCTTTTAAGGGAGGTTCTGGATTGGCAAAATTATTGGGAATTCTATTGGTTTTAAATCCACTAGTTGTTTTTATAAATATTCCATTAGGCACACTACTTCTCTTTAAAATAAAAAATAGAGAGCTGAAATTTGCATGGTCTGGAGTTTGTGTTGTTATTACTACGATGATAGTAAGTTATTCTTTTAACTATAGTTATAATATTGTTGGATTACAGTATGATTTTCCCGATTTTTGGGGACTGATATGCATTGTGTTTTCAGCTTTGCTTGTTTTTATCCGATCAGAGTATCAATATGATTTATTTCTTGTGAAAAGTTTGAAACGGCTTAGAAGGAGGTGAGTCATGGAAATAAAGGATTGCATTGATCAGTTAGTTAAAGGAAAATCTTTGAGCCAAAAGCAGATGGTAGACGCAGCTGAGTCAATAATGAACGGATCTGCAACAAATGCCCAGACAGCTGCATTCTTAGTAGCCCTTCGAATGAAGGGAGAAACCTCGGACGAAATATCTGGTTTAGCAATTGTCATGAGAGAAAAATCATTGCACCCTCAAATCAGCGATTCAATTAATTTATTAGACACTTGTGGCACAGGAGGCGATGGCTCTGGAACTTTTAACGTTTCCACGGCTTCCGCGATAGTTGCAGCTTCAGCCGGAATTAGAGTGGCAAAACACGGAGGTAGAGCCATTTCATCAAAATGTGGATCTGGTGATTTACTCGAATCAGTGGGAGTGAAAATTGATCTAGGGCCAGAAGGAGTAGCTGAGTGTGTAAATAAAATTGGTATAGGTTTTATGTACGCTTTCATATTTCATCCTGCGATGCGTTTAACAAATGACACACGTCGTGAAATAGGAATACGAACTATATTCAATATTGTAGGGCCTCTAACTAATCCTGCAAATGCTGGACATCAATTAGTAGGAGTCCCTAGCCCTGATCTGGTTCCAGTCATAACAGATGCTCTGCAATATCTGGGGACAAAAAAAGCGATAGTTGTGCATGGGGAAGGCCCTATGGATGAAATTAGCCTATCTGGCACATCTATTATGGGTATATATACCGATGGAACTCCTACCAAAATCATTGAAATTGATCCTCAAGACTATGGGCTTAAATTAGTAAAAATGGAACAAATCCAATCTGAAACCGTAGAATCAAGTAAGAGAATATTAATCGAAACCTTAAAGGGAGCAAAGGGGCCATATAGAGATTTCGTCTTGATAAACTCTGCTGCAGCATTGCTAGCTGCCGAAAACGTCGAAAACCTCTATGAAGGTGTGGAAAAAGCAAAACATATCTTAGACTCTGGAGAAGGGCTATCAAAACTTCAAGAATTTGCTAATTTAAGTCAATCCTTAGCCTAGTTTACAGTTCTGAAATAAAAATTTAAAACATGAACACTACAACTAATTTTTTTCTGTACTCCAACTCTCTGCCGGTTGGTGGAAAAAATTGGTTCTATTCAGCTGGTTCTTGATTTTACTCTTTGTGTTTAGATACATACTGTATAATTAAATGAGTTAGATAGGGTTATTGAGAACATTCTGATGAAAGAAAGGAAATCTGTTTGTCTACACAAGATAATATTTTTTTTGAAAAGGCAGTTTCTCGGATTAGTCTATCCTCAGGAACTAGTGACTTATTACGTAAACCGTGGAGAGAGTTAACAGTAAGTTTACCAATTAGAATGGATAATGGAACTGTCGAGGTCTTTGAAGGTTATCGAATCCAACACAATGGTGCACGAGGTCCTTATAAAGGGGGAATTCGATACCATCCTGAAGCTAACAAAGAAGAAATTGCAACTCTAGCTTCATTAATGTCTTGGAAGACAGCTTTATTGAATTTACCTTTTGGTGGGGCAAAAGGGGGCATTCAATGTGATCCAACATCCCTTTCAGAGAATGAATTAAAAAGATTAACGCAAAGATACATACATAGCATCGAGCACATAATCGGTCCACAGCGAGATATTCCTGCACCCGACATGGGGACTTCAGAAAAAACAATGGGCTGGATGATGGACACTTATGGGCAGTTACACGGTTATCAACCTGCCTGTGTAACTGGTAAACCAATTGAACTTGGGGGAAGCCTGGGAAGAAACTCTGCCACTGGGAGAGGTGTGATTTATATATTAAACGAAGTAGCTAAAGATTTTAAATTAGAAAAAAAAGAAACGAGAGTTGCTATTCAGGGATTTGGTAACGTCGGAGCATGGGCAGCTCAGTTAGCCTATGAATCTGGCTATTCTGTAATAGCTGTTAGTGACGTTTTTGGCGGTACTTACAATCCCGAAGGTTTAAACATACCTGAACTTTTTAATCACTACGCCGAGAGTGGGAAAATACCTACATTTAAGCTGGGTACCTCGATCTCTAATAGTGAGCTCTTAACATTGAATACCGACATTCTAATACCTGCTGCAATAGAGAATAGTATAACTGAAACAAATGCCACCAAAATTACAGCTAGGATAATCGTCGAAGCTGCAAACCACCCTATTACACCGCAAGCTGATGAAATTTTAGAATCCAGAAATATTACCGTAATTCCTGATATTCTTGCTAATGCCGGAGGTGTCACAGTGTCTTACTTTGAATGGACTCAAAATATACAACAATTCCAATGGGACGAGCAACGGATAAACCGAGAATTATTATCAAGAATGGTAGCCGCTTATACCCAAGTAAGAAAGAAATCTCTTGAAGAGGATATTTCATTAAGACAAGCTGCGTTCCAAATTGGAATAGGTAAGGTGGCTAAAGCAGTAGAATTAAGAGGTTTTGTTTAGATTCAAAATAAAAACATAGTTGCACCCTAGGTATCGCTTGTGCTCAAAACACTGCTTATATATAATCACCGTACCAAACCATTAAACATATTGGAGTATAGAAATTTTTTACGCTGTATTTGAAACCGGAGGAAAACAGTATAGGGTGTCACCTGGCCAAACTGTTGACGTTGAAAAACTGCCTGTAAGTGAAGGTGAAAACATTGAATTTGATAAAGTCTTACTAGTCCAAGATAATGATAATGTCACAGTCGGACAACCAACAGTTAAAGGTGCAAAAATAGTAGCACAAGTAGTAGCACAAAAGAAAGACAAGAAGATTGTGGTATTTAAATATAAGAACAAGACAAGATATCGCCGTAAACAAGGGCATCGACAACAACTCACGCAGTTATCTATTCAACAAATAATCACAGGTTAAATAATTATTGAGAGGGCGCTATTATGGCACATAAAAAAGGCGGAGGTACCAGCCGAAATGGTAGAGACAGTCAAGGTCAACGCCTTGGAGTTAAACACTACGACGGAGAAATAGTACGCGCGGGTAATATTATAGTACGCCAAAGAGGTACTAGAATTTTTGAAGGTCTCAATGTTGGACGAGGTAGGGATTTCACGCTTTATTCAAAAATTGACGGGACTGTTAAATTTGAACAACAAACAAAAGCTAAAAAGAGAGTCAGCGTATACCCTTTAAGTTAAATCAATAAGAAACATTAGTGCTGCATACCAGTTAAGGACAAGTTAATGAAACCTAATATTCACCCAAAATATGGACAAACAGATGTGACGTGTGCTTGTGGTAACACTTGGATGACAGGATCCGTTCAAGAACATATAAGTGTAGATGTTTGTAATAAATGCCATCCTTTTTTTACTGGTCAACAACGAATTGTTGATACCTTGGGAAGGGTAGAGCGCATGCGTGCACGATATTCCCAAGATACAAAAACCTAGACACTCTTTCGTGTATTTCGGTTTATACACAGAAGTAGTAATACCGCATATTAGAATTTTGAAAATTATATATATTATTGGAACAACAAATGAGTTCACCTACTAGTAGCAATCCCAAAAATTATGGCGGGCAAGCTCTAATAGAAGGCGTATTAATACGAGGATTAAATGTCGTAAGTGTCGCAATTAGGCGACCTGATAATTCAATTTTTGTTACAACAGAAATACTCAAATCAAAATGGTTAAATAAACTTCGCCGTATACCAATTATCAGAGGGTCAATAGTTTTAGGGGAAATGCTAACAATTGGTACCCGTGCTCTCACCTTATCAGCAAAAATTGCTACAGAAGATGAGCCAGATGAAGAGCTATCATCAACAGCAATTGGTTTCTCCCTGCTAATTAGCTTAACAGTTGGTATAGGATTATTTTTTGTTACGCCTGCTGCTGTGACTAATATCATTGACTCTTTAATACTAACTAATAATGTAACAAGTAATATTATAGAAGGTTTTATACGTTTATCCCTATTCTTAGGTTATATCATCCTTATTGGCTTCAGTAGTGAAGTACGAAGAGTCTTCTCATACCATGGGGCCGAACATATGACCATTCATGCTTTCGAACATAATAGAGAGTTAACTACAAGTAACATTCGAGAGTATGGAACACCTCATCCACGTTGCGGTACCGCGTTTTTGCTGGTCGTTTTATTTATAGCAATTGTTTCTCACATATTTTGGACCCCACCAATCTTATGGGAAAGAGTGGCCTCACGAATAATAATGCTTCCACTAATAACTGGAATAAGTTACGAAATCATCCGCTGGAGTAGCAGCCACACTTCAAATAAACTTGTAAAAGCAATCATCGCACCAAATTTAATGCTCCAGTCTCTGACAACAAAGCAACCAGACGATCAACAAATAGAAGTAGCTGTTGCAGCATTAACGAGCGCTATCGAAGCCGATCGTAAATATAACGAACAAAATAATTAAATAACGATACACGCTTTTTTATTTATATCTAGACACTAATTCAGCAGCTACCTCTTCTAGAGATACTCCTTTTGATTCCAATAAAACTAAAAGGTGATATAAGAGATCCGCTGACTCTTGCTTAGTCTTGCTCTTAGAATTGCCTAAAGCTGCTAAAGCTGTCTCTCCAGCTTCTTCAATTACTTTCTGCCCAATTTTCTCTAAGCCTTCTCTCAACAATTCTGCGGTATAACTACCATCAGGCATTTCATCGTTTCGATTTGATATAGTAGAAGCTAATCTATCCAAAATTTCTCCAATAGATCCAACCCCTTTTTCGGCACTCTCCCATTCTTCTAAATTAAATTTTTCATAAAAGCACGTTTTCTGTCCCGTATGACATGCTGGACCTTGTGCTTCTACTTTCAAAAGAAGTGCATCGCCATCACAGTCAGGAGAAATCGCGACCATTTTCATTCTATTTCCAGAAGTTCCGCCTTTTAACCATAATTTTTCCCGTGAACGACTATAAAACCACACATCGTTTGATTCAAGTGTTCTAGACAAACTTTCTTTATTCATATAGCCAACCATCAATATTTCGCCATCTGTACTATCTTGCAATACAGCTGGGATAAGCCCATTTACGTCAAATTGTATCTTGGTAATTTCCAATTTATCATTCTCCTAGTTCACATTTATTGTATTTTAATAAGAAATATTTTGCTTTGAATTTATCACATCCAGTAATTGCAAAAGATCAGTGATCTCAGCATATGGCTGGTTTTCCTTGCCTAGAGACCAATCTAAGCGTTTACGATTTACCCAGACAGATGGTATCCCTAATTTTTGAGGCCCAATTATATCCTCAAGCGGCGAATCTCCAACATACAACACTTCATCAGGGTCTGCTCCAAAATATTCTAAAGCTTTTTCAAAAATATATGGATGTGGTTTATAAGATTCCACCCCTTCAGATGTCATAATTAGATCAAACGCTAGAGAATTATTCTTTATTGAATCCAATAGAAAGTCAGTATCGGCATTACTAATAATCCCTATTGGGAATTTTGATCTAACCTGTTTTAATACTTCTGGCACTTCCCGATAAATAGCTCTTTTTTTTAAATCTTCTAGAATCATTTCCACTGATAAGTTGGCAGAAATATTATCTACTCCAAATTCATTATAGGTAAGTTCAAAACATTTTTTCCAAGCTTCTTTATAAGAAAAGAATTCGTCTGATGATTTCCACCTGCCATTTTCATATCGTGTACGAGTATCACGAAATATTTGTTCATGTTTTCTCCATACAGTTATTAGATCATTTGGATTTACAGAGATTCTAAATTTATCTACGATATCTCTGAAAACCTCGTTAAGTTTTTCAGGCTCGTAATGAAACAAAGTGCCATATGCATCGAAAAACACTGCTTTTAATTTTCTTACTTTATGACGCAAATTTAAACTCCTAATAGCCGCACTTTAATTCCATTACTATGCAAGTATTGTTTTGTATCTTTGATCCTAAATTCACCATAATGAAAAATACTTGCTGCTAAAACAGCATCTGCAGACCCGATCTTGAAAGCATCTAAAAAGTCTTTGTGATTCCCTGCTCCTCCGCTAGCTACAACAGGCACAGGTACGTTTTCAGATATTACCTTATTCAGCTCTAGATCATAACCTGCTTTAGTTCCATCCATATCTATACTATTTACAACAATTTCACCAATACCTTGCATAGACGCATATTTTGCCCATTTAACCGCATCTATACCTGTATTCTCTCCACCCATATTTCCTGTCCTAATCCTTACTTCCCATCTGGAAGAATCATCTAAACCTAAATCCGGTTCTATTATGGGGTCTTTTTTTACTGATTCTATTGACTTGGCATCCATCCCCAAAACAATTGCCTGGCTGCCAAATAAATCTGCAGCTTCTTTTATTAAATCTGGATTCTCAACAGCAGCAGTATTAATGCTTACCTTATCCGCACCAGCATTCAACATATCTCTAACATCGTTAACTGTTCTAATTCCCCCTCCCACAGTAAACGGAATGTATATCTCTTCTGCTATATTTTTTACAATATCCAGCATAATATTACGTTTCTCTGAGGACGCCGTAATATCATAAAAGACTAATTCATCAGCCCCTTCTTCATCATAAAATTTAGCAAGCTCTACAGGATCACCAACGTCTCGGTGATCTTTAAACTTTATACCTTTCACAACACGTCCATTTTTAACATCTAGACAAGGTATAATCCTCTTAGAAAGTGCCATAAATTGCCTCCTACTCTAGATTTATTCTATCCAAGCAACGCATTTCTCACAAATATAATTTTACAGACACCTAACATCATATATAATAACCTCTATAAACCTGATTAACATTTAAGATGATATATTTCTAAACAAGGTAAGGATATTTAAACATATGACAAATTCAATACTAAACATCGATACAAAAAAGACTTTCGAGTTTTCTAAAATTTTATCCTCTGAAGATGTGGAGAGTTTTGCAATCGCTTCAGGAGATACTCAACCCTTACATCTAGACGATTCTCAAGCAAGTAAGACACGCTTTAAGAAACGAATAGCGCACGGAATATTGACGGCAGGGGTAATTTCTGCAGCTATAGGGACTCAAGTTGCTCCCGGACAAGTTGTAATTTACATGAATCAAAGCTTGAAGTTCTTAGGTCCAGTATATATTGGCGATACTGTAACAGCTAAGCTCAATGTCATCAGTATAAATGCTCCCAGAAAAACGGTTACTTTAAAAGCTAGTGTAATTAATCAATCTGGCGACGAAATATTGTCAGGTCAATCAGAAGTAATGATTGAACCCTATGAAGACTAATTAGAATTCCCAATTCTCAAAGCATCGGGAAGGTTGACATCGCCCGTATACAAAGCCCTACCCACTATCACACCCTCAATATTAATCGAGGAAATATTCCGTATATCATCCAGCGAGCCGATACCTCCCGAAGCGATCAATGGAATATCACCTATAATTCCTGAGAATTCCTTCATTGAATTGATGTTGGGTCCTTCTAAAGTACCGTCTCTTGATATGTCAGTATGGATAAATCTAGTTGCACCTACTGAAACCAATTCACGTGCCAGTTCAAGGCTTTCAATGTTAGAGTTCTCTTCCCAACCTTGTATGAGAATCTGACCATTCAGCGAGTCAATACCACATATTACGGAGTCTCCATATTCAGATATCGCTCTAATAGCAGTATTACGATCTTTAATAATAATACTACCCAGGATAACCCTATCTACGCCTGCATCTAAGAGTTCTTCCACATTAGACAACGACCTTATCCCTCCCCCAACTTGAATAGGGATACTCGTAGATTCTGCTATTTTCTTAATTATCTCCAAATGATAAATAGATCCTTCCCTGGCTCCGTTTAAATCCACAAGATGGATCCTCTGAGCTCCATCTTGTTCCCAGTTTTTGGCGACTTTAACAGGGTCATCTGAAAATACTGTCTCTTCAGAATATTTACCTTTAAATAGTCTCACCACTTTTGAGTCAAGTAAGTCTATAGCTGGAATTATCTCAAAGCTCATGTAAGCTTCCCTTCTTTAGCAGATATAAAAAAGTTTTCATACAAAGAAACTCCCGTCCTGCTACTTTTTTCGGGATGGAATTGAGTTGCAATTAAGTTATTATAAGCAACAACGCTTGGAAACTTAATTCCATACGAAGTTTCTCCTACGATGTGATCTATATTTGACGGGTTGGCATAATAGCTATGTACAAAATAAAACTCAAAATCTTTCGGTATATCTTTAAAAGCAGGATGTTCTTTGACTAACCTTACGTTGTTCCAGCCCATGTGAGGAACTTTCAATTGGTCGGTAAATTTTAAATTATTGCCAGGTAGAATTCCTAAGCAATTGGTATTTCCCTCGTCTGAGTGGTCAAACAGCAGTTGTAAGCCCAAACATACTCCAAAAAAAGGCACACCTTCTTCTACTTTTTCTTTTAAAAATGTAGTGAGCCCGCTACCATCAATTTTTCCCATTGCAGGTCCTGCAACACCTTGGCCTGGAAACACTATTCCATCAATATCGGCTAAATCATGGTAGTCCTCTGTAAGCTTGACTTGAAACCCTATTAATTCTAAAGCTTTACCTACAGAACGAAGATTACCTGCACCATAATCAATCAATCCAATCTTCAATTGAGCCATTCATTAACTTTCAAATAAGCTAGTATCATTTCAGTAAATCGTTTTCTAATTTCCGATCCTCATACCTTGCTAATATAAATAATAAATCTGCCACCCTATTAATATAAGGTAATACTACTGATTCTTCTCTAATAAGATTACCTTCATCTAAAGAAACAATCCATCGCTCAGCTCGTCTAAGGATTGATCGGCTCAGATCAATAGCAGAAGAAGCTGAAGATCCGCCTGGTAATACAAAAAAAGGAGGCAACTCAAATTCAGACTGTAATTCATCAATAGTTTCTTCGGCCGACTTAATCATATCTTCAGTTATAGGAGAAAAATGTTTTAAGAATTTATTAAAGTGATCCTTATCAGTTGCAAGTTCAGCACCAGCAGTAAAAAGGTCTTTTTGGAGATTCAAAATTATTTCTTTAACCTGTGGGTCAGTTGAAGAAATTCGCGCCATACCCAAAGCTGAAACAGCTTCATCAATAGTGCCATAAGCCTCAGTCCTGAGGTCATTTTTCTTCACACGTCCACCATATAAAAGGCTTGTCTCACCTGAATCACCGTAGCGTGTATAAACTTTAGGCATTAATCATCCAATCTTTTATAGTCTATTGTATTATTCTAAACCACATAGGGAATAAAATCATAAGTCTCAGTCCCTATAGTACAAATTCCATATTTCTTGACAATCTCATTATCATATTTTATGATATTTCTTAAGTATATAATCTTATGAAGCAATCGATTTATACCGAGGTTTAAATAATGCGAAGTAGACAAGATCCTGTATTTTCTATAAGGATAGCTGCACGCCTAGTAGGTTTGCATGTACAAACATTAAGATATTACGAAAGAAACGGAGTGGTTAAACCTAAACGTTCTAGAGGAAATGTACGTTATTACAGTGAAGAAGATATTACGATGATAAACGATATTAAATCTCTGATAAATGACCTCGGAGTAAATCTAGCAGGGGTACAAATTGTTATGGAAATGAACAATGAAATAAAGAAAATGAAGGCTAAAATAGAATATTTAGAATCAAATCTAGAAAAGGCACTTCAGGAAAACAATATTCTCCAAGGCAACACACCGGAATAACTACTAAGCACATTTAAGGATTACTAAAATGATGAATCAAGAGCATTTTACAGAGAAAGCACAGGAAATATTATTATTATCACAGGAATATGTTCAGAAAATGAATCACACTCAATGGGATGTAGAGCATATATTATTAGCCATATTAGAAGAAGATTCAAATGTTGGAGTATCTACATTAGAAGTAATGGGAATAGATATTTTAATGTTAAAAAAGTTAATATTAGAATATCTAGAATCTACGCCAAAAGCATCAACTCCAACCTCGCAAATATTCATTACCCCAAGACTACAGACTCTGTTCAGGAACACTGCTGAAGAAGCCGAACGCATGAAGGACGAGTATATAGGTATTGAACACATTCTTATTGGAATGACTAAAGAACGCACTGGTGAAATAGCGCAATTGTTCACCCGGTTTAATATTTCTGCAGAGGATTTATACTCTGCACTTCAAGAAATTCGTGGTGACTCTAGGATCGAAGATCCCAGACCAGAAGAAAAATACAAGTCATTAGAAAAATATAGCGTAGACCTAACTGAATTAGCTCGTAATGGTAAATTAGACCCTGTAATTGGGCGTCAAAAGGAAATACAACGGGTAATGCAAATTCTAGTCAGACGGACCAAGAATAATCCAGTGATTATCGGCGAAGCTGGAGTTGGTAAGACTGCTATTGCTGAAGGCTTAGCAGAAAGAATTGTTGCTGGAGATGTGCCTACCTCTCTAAAAGAACACAAAGTGCTTGCTTTAGATATGGGATCTTTAGTAGCAGGTGCGAAATTTCGAGGAGAATTCGAAGAGCGACTGAAAAATGTTTTAGATGAAGTACGCAAAGCAAAAGGAGAAGTAATCCTATTCATTGATGAACTACATACAGTCGTAGGTGCAGGGGCGGCTGAAGGAGCTATAGACGCATCTAATATGTTAAAACCAGCTCTTGCCCGAGGAGAATTACAAACTGTGGGAGCCACAACTTTAGACGAATATAAAAAATATATTGAAAAAGATTCTGCTCTTGAACGGAGGTTCCAACCTGTCTATGTAGATGAACCTAGTACTGAAGAAGCGATTTTAATACTCCAAGGTATAGCTCCTAAGTATGAGGCGCATCATAAAGTAAGAATTACTGAAGATGCATTAAGAGCTGCTGTGACCTTAAGCTCACGGTATTTAACAGAAAGACATCTTCCTGACAAAGCAATAGATCTTATTGATGAAGCATCTTCGCGGTTGAGAATAGACGCAGAATCATTTCCCCAACCGCTAAAGGAAGCAGAACAGGTAATTAAGAAATTAAGAATACAAGAAGAGGCTGCATCACAACGAGGCCAGTTTGAACAAGCTGCTCAGTTAAAACAACGAAATATACAAAAGCAAACTGCATATGATACCCAACTCGAAAATTGGAAAAAAGAGAAGAAAATACGTGATGAAGTTGTAGAACAAGATATAGAAGAATTAGTCGCAGAATGGACTGGCATACCCGTTTCAAGGATGCTAGAAACTGAGTCAAAACGCCTAATGCGGATGGAAGATGATTTACATAAAAGGGTAATCGGTCAAGATTTAGCAGTTAAAGCATTATCTGATGCAATTCGTAGGGGGCGCGCAGGCCTGAAGGATCCTAAACGCCCAATTGGCAGTTTCATATTCTTAGGCCCTACTGGAGTAGGGAAAACAGAACTAGCTAAATCTTTAGCTGAATTCATGTTCGATGATGAGGATGCTCTCATACGTTTAGATATGTCTGAGTATGGTAATAAACATGAGGTGTCGAAGCTTATCGGTGCTCCACCAGGCTATGTAGGGTTTGAAGAGGGGGGGCAATTAACTGAATTAGTCCGAAGAAGGCCTTACAGGGTCATTTTATTTGATGAAATCGAAAAAGCTCACCCAGATTTATTTAATACTTTACTACAAATACTTGACGATGGACGGTTAACAGACGGCCAAGGTCACACAGTAGACTTTAGAAACACTGTGATCATTATGACCAGTAATTTAGGTACAGATATCCTCAGTAAAGAGAAATTAGGGCTGATCCCAAATCCTGAAAATGAACAGTATTCTGAATTATTAAAATCTGTAGATCAAGCGATGAAAAAGGCTTTTCGACCTGAATTCATCAATAGAATAGATGAAACAATCGTATTCCAGCCACTAGACCAAAGGGAAATCACAGCTATCGTAAATTTAATGATCGTAGAAATTCAACAACGGCTAGAAACACAGGAAATTCATTTGAAATTGTCTTCAAAAGCGATTGATTGGTTAGCAAAATCAGGTTTCGACCCAGTATTCGGAGCCCGGCCTTTGAGAAGATCCATACAGCGTAACATTGAAAATATACTTGCGACCGCGATCCTTTCTGGTACTTTTAGTTCCGGTGATACTATTTTAGTAAATGTTTCAAAAGAGAACCTCACATTTAAGAAAAAAATAATTAAATAGCTTAACTAAAGAATTTTTAAGCTCCTAAAATTTAAATAGCTATTAATTATGAATGAGAAATAATTTAGTACAGTATGTAATAGCCGGGAAATCCGAATATTAGCAATAGCTACAGGGGAGCAGAAGCCACGATCTTTAATTCCTCGCTTATACGCGCTTTTTCGCCTACAACCTTAAGTAAGCATGAGTCGCCGAAGACCAGAATCAAACATATAATGCCGTTAACAGAGAGGTGGGCCAAGAATGTTCTCACACTTACACACACATTCTGAATATAGCCTTCTAGATGGACTCTGTAAGATTGATGATCTTATAGAAGAAGCAAAAAGGATAGGAATTGAGTCTATTGCTTTAACAGACCATGGTTCGATGTCAGGTTCTGTTAAATTCTATAAAAAAGCGATTGCAGCCGGGATAAAACCTATAATAGGTGTGGAGGCATATGTCGCACCTAAAGGTAGGCATTCCAAACTCCCAGGCGATAATCAACCTTACCATCTAGTACTCTTAGCAAAAAATATTACTGGTTATCATAACCTACTAAAGCTAGTCACCATAAGCCATCTAGAAGGGTTTTATTACCGACCACGAATGGATAGAGAAATTCTAGAAAAATATAGTGATGGTATTATTGCCCTTTCTGGTTGCCTAGCTGGCGAAATACCTCGAGCTTTAGAAGCAGGACGTATTGAGGATGCCCGCGAAGCAGCTATATGGCATAAATCTACATTCGAAGACTATTATTTTGAAATTCAAAGGCATGCTGAATTAACTGAATTAGACGAAGTTAACAAGAAATTAGTAAGTTTATCAAAAGAACTTAACATACCTTTAGTTGCAACAAATGACCTTCATTATGTTCGAAAAGAAGATCAAGAGGCTCAAGACATCCTCCTGTGTATTCAAACAAACTCCATACTAGAAGACACTAACCGGATGAAGATGGATGGAGATTCCTATTACTTGAAATCTGAATCTGAAATGCGAGAACTTTTCAAAGACATACCTGAATCTATAGACAATGCATGGAAAATCGCAACCCAGTGCAACATAACTCTTGAATTTAATCGTCTAAGCTTGCCACAAATAGATCTACCGAGCGGGCAACAATCATTTGAATATCTGGAAACTCTCTGTAAAGAAGGTTTCAAAAAAAGATACTCAAGCGATAATAAAGAAGCACTTGATAGACTTGAATACGAACTGAAAGTGGTTAGGGAAATGGAATTCTCAGATTACTTCTTAGTTGTCTGGGATATCGCAAGGTATGCCAGGCAAAATAATATACTGATTGGAGTACGCGGAAGTGCAGCTGCTAGTTTGGTACTCTACTGCCTGAATATAACTGAAATAAACCCTCTCGACTATTCACTGGTATTCGAGCGTTTTCTAAACCTTGAACGGATTGAATTACCCGATATTGACCTCGATATTGAAGACACTAGAAGAGATGAAATACTACAATATGTAATGCATCGTTTTGGAGAAGACCGAGTCGCTCAAATTATAACTTTTGGTACTCTAGGCCCGCGAGCTGCTATACGGGATGTAGGTAGGGTTCTAGGCATTCCATATTCTGAGGTTGACGAAATAGTACAAACTTTACCAACAAACCCAAACCTAAAAACTTTAGATTCTCTTCTCGAAAATAGTGAAGATCTTCGTAGGTCATACGAAAGAAAACCAAATGTAAAAAAGATTGTTGATACTGCTAAAAAATTAGAAGGTGTATCAAGGCATGCAAGTACTCATGCTGCCGGAGTAGTCATATCTAGAGAACCTTTATCGAATGTAGTACCTCTGCAAAGACCAACTAGAGCTGTTACAGATAATACAATTCCGATGACACAGTGGGATATGAATACTGTTGCTGAGGTCGGATTACTTAAACTTGATTTCCTCGGATTAAGTAATTTATCGATTCTTGCCCGAACCCGTGATTTGATAGAAAAAACATCAAACCAAAAGATTGATCTTTCAAAAATACCACTCGATGATAGCAAAACTTTTGACTTACTATGCTCTGGAGAGACGACTGGATTATTCCAACTAGAAAGTTCGGGTATGAGAAAATGGATCAAAGAGTTAAAACCAAGAACTATTCAAGAAATATCAGCAATGATAGCCCTGTATAGACCAGGCCCTATGGAGCATATTCCAAGATTCATTGACTCTAAGTTTGGTAGAAAACCAATAAGCCATCCGCACGATGATTTATCAGATCTGTTATCTGAAACATACGGAGTGATCGTATATCAAGATCAGGTGTTAAAAATAGTACAAAAATTTGCTGGCTATTCCCTAGGCCAAGCTGATATCTTTCGAAAAGCTATGGGCAAGAAGATCTCGTCAATAATGACAGAAGAAAGATCTGATTTTATCAAAGGCGCAGAAAAAAACGGCTACCAGGAGAAAGATGCAACTAATGTGTTTGATTTGATTGAACCCTTTGCAGGGTATGCTTTCAATAAGGCTCATAGTGTTAGTTACGCTTACATTGCTTACCAGACAGCATATTTCAAAGCTAATTACCCTATTGAGTATTTAACTTGCCTGTTAAATTCCAGTTTAGGAGATCAAGAGAGGATGGGAACCATAGCGGATGAATGCGCTTCCTTAAATATAGCAATTAGCCCACCAAGTGTTAGCTATAGTGAAGAAAAATTTTCTATTAACCTAGACAATAATTCCACGTCGTACATTCGAACTGGATTAACTGCCGTTAAAAATGTTGGGCCAAAAGCAGTAGAAAAAATAATCGCTGAAAGGAAGAAGGCAGGAGGCTATTCTTCTCTGGAAGATTTTACCCAAAGAGCAGACCTGAGACCACTTAAAAAAAGAGGATTAGAAAGCCTTATAAAGGCGGGTGCTTTAGATGATTTTGGTAACAGAGCCAGCCTAGAACAAGCCTCAGAAAAAATCCTCAGCATAGCAATTCAAATGAGTAACCAAAAAGATTCTAATCAATCATCGATGTTTGAGATGATGTCTGAATCAGAAAATATAGCAACTCCTCAAATAGATTTAAATAACTTGCCGGTTACAGATGAAGAAAAAGGAGCATGGGAAAAAGAGTTCATTGGGATCTATTTCACTCACAACCCTTTTGATCGACTTGATTCCTTAGGTTCTGATGGTTCTATTCCTATGGGGCAAGTAATGGCAAATGTTGGAAAAGAAGTTGAAGTAACAGGAATGATTATCTCCTCGAGAACTTTCACCATCAGAAATGGTCAGACAGCTATGAGTATAACTTTGCAAGATCGATCAGGCTCTGTGGAAGCAACAATATGGCCGGATCTACTAAAGTCGGCTACTGATTTAGTAAACATCAACCAACCAATTCGGGTAATCGGGAATGCCCGTGGCCAAGGTGATAGACTATCTATCTCCTGTACGCAAATCTATGATCCGCTAGCCCCTAAGCCTTTTAACTCCTCCCCTAATATCCAAAAGGACAGTTTTAAGGCGCCAAAACATTACTCTTCAACACCAAAAGAACCGTCTAGTTTGAGCCAATCTGAAAAGGAATTAAAAACATCATCTCCTTCTATACAGTCTGAGAAAAACAAGAATATACGTTTCAAGTTAATTCTTGAATTGCAAGAAACCGGGAACAAAGATTCTGACCTGCAGCTACTTAATCAGCTTATATCCGTAATGGAACGTTTCCCTGGGGAAGATACCGTCTTACTATCGATTATTACAGATGGTGAAAAAATAGCGCTAAACTTACCTACTCGTACAAAATACGGACCTGATCTTGCCTTGGAAATTACAAAAATCATTGGTAAAGGTCACTTGAGCGTGCAACAGATGTTACTTTAGATGACTAAATATATAAAAACATCTAATTTATAAATTCTTCCATATTTTCCGTTCACCTAAGGATCTTTTTGCTGGAGCAAAATTTTTGCGTGATTCAGTGCGTTTTCTTTGTTCCCCGGCATCATTATGACCTTCTAATCTTAACAACTCTTCCTTTACAGATAATCCTTGTCCAAAACCAGTTAAAGCCCCATCGCTACCAACTACTCGATGACAAGGTACTATTATAGTCAAGGGATTCGCTCCTACTGCTTGGCCAACCGGGCGAGCAGATTTTGGTCTACCAATACTACGAGCAAGGCTTCCATAAGTCACTAAAGTCCCATACGGAATTTGCTTTAAGGCGGTCCATACTTGTTTTTGAAAATTAGTATACCCAAAAAGGTCACTCTTATAATCAAAAGTAATATGCTCTCCATTTAAATATGAATCTAATTTAAAAGCTATTTCCTCTAATAAATCATCAGGACCTTTTAACCTGCCAAAGGATTCTTCGGCCTGCTTGATAAGCAAATCATGATTATCACCAGGTCCAATAACTGATTTTAAACCAATTGAACTCGATACAAAAATTACCCAGCCTAGCCTTGTCTCAATCAGATTTTTTCTTTCTGCCTTCATTCTCTGCCTCTAGAAATAATTCTTTTCAAAGGATTCTTTAATAATATTTTTAGAACTTCAACAACAATATTATACCAGTCAGATAAATCTATTTGGTTCTCAACATAAGGCTTATTATACATATGCTTCCCATAATTACGCCCAATTATCTTTACAGATTGGGCTGATTTATTTAAATATGTCGATAATCTTATAGTATAGTCTCTAGCTGTTTCTCCATCCCGAATTGAAACTCCAGCTATCCTTCCAATCCTAATAAGCCGCATGTAGGCTTTAGAAATTGTTTTCGGTTTAGACAAGATTGCGTACCAGACAAAAAGCAAACCTCCTGTGGTAAGAAATAAAATAATAGAAATAGCAAAAATATACAGCACATTAAGCCCAATAGTTCGTAAACTAACATTACTATTTATTTCTAATACAGGCTGATCTATTAATGCTCCTTCATCTTCAAATTGAAAATCTTTTAAACCTGCGATTTTTCTATCTTGTATTAAATCTGGCGTATTTTTAATTTGTCCATAAGCAAAAGCACCACCCGGAACATCAACATTATGTCCAGGGGTAGGTTCGAAGGGTATCCATCCATAGCCAGGGAAATATACTTCCGGCCACGCATGAGCTTCAGATTCTGTGACATTATACCTATTACTAACTCCATCATATTCTGAATTTATATACCCTACTGATAATCTACTGGGTATTGATAAGGACCTTAACATGACAGCCATAGCAGATGCGAAGTAATCACTATAACCTTTTTTCTGAACATAAAGAAAATACTCTATACCATCTTGACCTGGAGGAGGAGGCAATATTGACTGGGAGTATTGGTAGTTACTTCTTAGATAATCTCTAATAGCTATCGATTTAGAATAAGGATCAAGACTGTCTCCCACAATTCTTTTTGCTAAACTATTAACTCTCATGGAATAATTATCAGGTAAATCCATATAGTTATTGTTGATGTATTCTGGATATACTGTCGAAGCATTTTCTAATTCGCCTTGATCAATCTGCGGCACATAAATTTGAACCGTATATGATTCATTTGGTTGAATTACACGTTTGCTATCATATTTAACAAGGTCGAAATTATAACCTGCATTTTTTAATGTAGTTACAGAACCTGGCAAACTAGTTCTTACTATCTTTCCTGATGAAAAAACAATCTTAGTTGGAGAATTGACTTCAAAAATAACATTATAAATACACTCTGCACAATCTGTGAATTCAGTCTGCCCCAGCAGCTCTAAACTATTCATTTGTTTATTTTCAATATCTCCATTTGACCAACCCCATCTATTGTAGACATCATAATTTCTTGCACGCCAATAAAAAGGTTTATCAGATTTAACACTCATGACTGGATTGTCTGGTAATAGGATATTCCCTCGAAATGGTAACTCTCTTTCAAAAGAATACATCGACATGGCTCTTCGAGCGGGCAGAGAAGCAAATATTCTAGACAGTTTTCCCTCAAAAGATCCAAGGGGTGCTCTAAGATTATTCCATTGTTCACCCACTATCCTTGGACCGGGTCCTATAGATGGTGAAATAAACGCAGCCCAAATTATGAGGGTTGAAAATAAAACTCCAGAATAGATAAAACGGATCCGAAGGGATTTGGAAATTACTGTTCCTGTGTCAGTAAATTGTTTAGCCTTTCGCAAAAAAACAAACCACGAAAAAAGTAAACCAACAATAAATAAATAAGCAAACAACCAGGAAGATGAATCTTCTGGTAAATATGTTAAATTAGTGACTAAAACAAACCCGCTAGGAATCATGGAGTATATAGAATTACTTTTTATAACAAGAAAAATGGTTACATAGCACATAATCCAAACAATAAAAAGAATTATCAATACAAACGGGATGCGATCTGTACTCGCTCCGCCATTAATCAAAGCATCCCACCAGAGATGAAATCTTGAACCCAATGTTAATATTTGAGATTCAATGCTCGTGGTATCAAGAATTGACATTGTCATTAACCAAATATAGGATCCCGATAATGCAATAAAGATTAAATGTGGCCATAGCGTATAATTTCTTAATCCCGATAAGAGCAAAGCTCCTATACCTGCTATAACACAGGTTTCCCAATATCCTGGAAGCATCGGAACCCAATTAGATGAACGAATAGATCCTGAAACTAATAAAACAGCTGTAAAAGACAAACAAAATGTAACCATTAAATTAATTGATGGCCATTTGATATCTAATAAGAAATATTCCAAATATAAATCAAATCTACGAAGATCTTTCCTAATATAGGAAGATTTTTGGTTATCTTGATTTCGTTTATAGCGCATTTTTTACCAACATTTAATCATTCATCCGGAAAGGAGGCATGGGAGCCTTCAAGGAACTAGAGATATTTAGTGCCACATTTAAATCAGCATCTTCATTGACTATATATAATGGAATTCTATTACTGTTAAGTTCTTCTTTTTCATCAAAAGGTTGCTCTGCTAAAGTATTATAATCAATATAAATAACAGCACCCGGAGCATTTCTATATTCCAAATATTTTATTGCGCTCAGTGCTCCGTTCTTTGATGGAGTAACAATAATTAATGCTGCCTGCTGATTAGGTTTTCCAATATCAGCAGTTAAAACATGCTCAATGGGGTACTTCCCTACAGCTCTTATTAATGCTAATTCATTAAATATACTTAATAGCTGTCTATCACCACTCCTCGGAGCCAAAACTTTCTCACTGTCTGACAATCCAATAAAACCAACCGAACTCCCTTTTTCTATAAAATATCTAGATACTGATGCTGCCACCATTATTGCCATCTCTTCTGTGCCGCCTATCCCTGATCCCGAATGAGCTCTCTTATCTAGATCTACAATTACCGAAACTTCATGTTCTATTTCATTTTCAAATTCCTTAGTCATTAAGCGATTAAATTTAGCAGTGCTCGGCCAATGAATTCTGCCTATACTATCGCTGGCATTATATTGACGTATCGAGATCACATTTGGAGATGTATTCATAGTCTCTTTATAGTCAAAAGCATCACTGGGAAAATCCACATTTGATAAAGAAAACTGTTCCAGCTCAACCGCTCTTGGATAAATAATAATTTTACCAGTATTCCGATGAATTAATTGAGAATCAAAAAGTGCAAACGGATCACTAGAAAAAAAACCCAAGTCTCCCCAATCGAATCGGCCTCTTGACTCAAGTAAAACTTCCAACGTAAACCAGTTTCTCCCTGATCGAGCCCAAAGGCCTACTAATAAAGGTTTTATTTTGGGCAAAGATCCCAATGAAACTATATGCAACCATGGGCGTGGTAAAAGCGAATCATTCTCAATCCAAATAATCTGCTTTGCAATATCACCTACTTGTCCTCTATCATCTTGTCTTTCAATACCAATTTTCAGGCCTCTTAAAGATAATTTATTCCAAATATAAGCAATAAAAAAAGAAAAGAATATGACCGCTGAAAATACGGACATCACATAAAATCCAGATGCTAAAGACAGTAAAAAACAAACTGTAAAGAGTACACTTAAACCTGTTTTCTGACCTGGCACAGAGCTATCTTATCCTTTCAACCATCCTCTTGGTACAGCACCAGGTACTGCAATATCTGCTGTGATCTGTCTGAGAATATCTGCAGCTGAAACACCTTGCATGCGAGCATTAGCATCTAATATTATTCGGTGACCTATAACCGGCTCAACTAAATCATTTATGTCATCAGGGAGCACATAATCTCTACCTTCTAATAATGCTTTAGCTTGTCCAGCTCTATATAGATTTAAAGTACCTCTAGGCGAAGATCCAATAAATATCTGAGGATGCTCTCTAGTGCTTTGAACAATTTTTAACGTATACTCTTTGACTAAATCATCAACATAAATTTCCTTAACCATTTGCTGCAAATCTAATAGTTCATTTATAGTACTCACAGCTTCTAATTGGTCAATAGGATGCTTTTTCCTATTCAAGTCCATAATGTCTAATTCAGTTTTATGTGAAGGATATCCGATATGTAATCTGAGGAAAAAACGATCCCTCTGTGCTTCAGGAAGTTGAAAAGTTCCTTCATGCTCTAAAGGATTCTGAGTTGCTATCAGGAAAAATGGATTAGGCAAAGTATGAGTAACTCCATCAACGGTCACTTGTGATTCTTCCATTGCTTCTAAAAGAGCTGATTGTGTCTTCGGAGTTCCTCGGTTAATTTCATCTGCTAAAACAATATTGGCCATTATAGGGCCTTCTCTGAATTGAAATTCGCTGGTTTTCTGGTTGTATAAATTGATCCCAACAATATCACTTGGTAGTAAATCAGGAACAAATTGGACCCTTTTAAATGAAGCGCCTAATGATATAGCTAAACTTCGAGCCAGCATCGTCTTCCCTACTCCAGGCAAATCTTCAATCAAAAGATGCCCTTCACCCATAATCGCTATTGTCGCTAATTCAGCAACATCTCGCTTCCCGATAATTACTTTACCTATATTATCTATAACCGATAAAGCATAATCACGAAGATTTTTAGACGTGTTATCCATTATAATTTACTCCTACAATCTAACTCTCAGAAAGATTTTCCCAAATTCATTACACATAAGAACAAAAAATAAAATGGGGTGACGGAGTACATTATAGATGGTAAACACAAGCTATCCAACAAAAAATGCTTTAATAATAGGCGGAGGCCTTGTTAATACAGGATATAATACTCATAAGGTGATTGAGGACTCTGATTTTATTATTGCTGCCGACGGAGGTTTAGATAACTGTATTCATCTCAATATAAACCCAGACCTAATTATTGGTGATCTAGACTCAGCTACAACCAGTTCTCTAGATCTAGCAAAAGATAATAATTGGATTATCCGCAAATTTTCACGAGATAAAAATGAAACTGATGGTGAACTTGCCATCCTAGCTGCTATAGATTATGGAGCCAAAAATATCAATATTATTGGAGCGTTGAAAGGTAACGACAGGTTTGATCACCCTATAGGTAATATGTTCTTAATTTCATCTGATAGCTTCAAAGATCAAAATATAACTCTCGTCGAAGAAACCTATGAAATACGTGTTTTGAGAAAACACCAAATTCTAACTCTATCAGGTCAGCCAGGCGATATAGTATCGTTAATATCAATAAGTGATATTTCAAAAGGGATAATTACTTGGGGTTTAAAATATGATCTCTCTGGAGTGTCAATTCTTAGAGGGTCAACTCGAGGAATGAGTAATGAGCTGATATGGAGAAACATCGAAGTCTCCATATCTGATGGGATCTTAATGGTGTATTTAGAACATTCGCCTGTTTGAGAAATTGAGAGTCATTTTTAAATTATTATTATTGATGGCTTTGAATGTACTAGATTCAGCTGTTACTAAGTTTCCAAGGCAATAACTGAACCTTACTCATATCAATGTCCAAACTAACCTGATCACGATCTTCAAAAACAGGCATCTTCCATTCCATATTAATACGGGCTTTCAGTTTTAGGCCTTTTGTAGTTTGAAAAGAATACTCTACGTAACCCGGATAAAATACTCTGGTCTGAACCACAGCTTGCACTCCTTTCTTCTCAATACCATTCGGATTAACAGCATAGAAGGGAATCAACATAGTCGCCTTTTTTAATCTAGATTCCTTATTCAAAAGAAAGGATGAAAGCGGCCAATCACCTAGACCACTTTTCACCAAAGAGCTATTCTCATTTTCAACAACATCGCACATTATCAGATTTGCCATACCCATGAATTCAGCTACGAAACTAGAATTAGGGCGCAGGAAAATATTTCGAGGGCTATCAATTTGAGCAATCCTCCCTTTATTAATGATAATAATCTTGTCCGCTATAGAAAAAGCCTCATTCTGATCATGCGTTACATAAATTATCGTGACACCTTTTTGACTAAATATTTCCTTCATTTCAACTAAAAGCTCTTGCCGTAATTTTTGATCGATTGCGCCCAGAGGTTCATCTAGCATAAGTAATCTGGGTGCTGGTGCAAGAGATCTAGCTAAAGCTACACGTTGTTTTTCCCCCCCAGATAAAGTGTTAATATCTCTATTCCTAAGACTATCTATCTTCAAAAGATCAAGGAGATTATTGACTCTATTCTCGATATCGTTGTGATCTAACTTAGCCATTTTTAAGCCGAACGCTATATTCCTAAAAACGTTCAAATGAGGAAACAATGCAACACCTTGCATCATAAGTCCGACATCTCGCTTATACTCTGGAATATTCTTTAGTGAGCGATTATCCAGTTCAATTGTCCCAGTATCCGGTCGATCCAATCCAGCCACTAGTCTAAGTAAAGTACTTTTCCCCGACCCACTTGGCCCTAAAATTGAAACATGTTCGCGTTCTCTAATAGTAAAAGAAATATCTTCCAATGCTACTATATCGCTATCAAACGATTTTGATAATTTTGACACCTTGAGAAACGATTCATTACTCAAAAGTCACCCCATCCTTTAAATCTTATTTTCTCGATCAATAAAAAACCAGATCCGGCTATAATCATTAATAGTGTACTTAATGCAACTGCATTGTCTAAATTATATTGACCAGGGCGACTTAAGTAGTGAAAAATCGCTACAGGAATCGTAGTATGTTCAGGTCTCGAAATGAGCAAACTTGCTCCAAATTCACCAATCGAAATAGCAAAAGCAAAAATACAACTAACAAGAATCGGCCTAGAAATAATTGGAAATTCGACACTCCAAAAAATTCGTTTTGGTGAAGCTCCAAGTACCTTAGCTGAGTCAATTAGCAAAGAATCTATCGAGTTCAATGATGGGAAAATAATTCTCATGACAAATGGATAGGCAATTAATACATGGGCAAGAACTAAAGGGACCCAAGTAGATCTTAAATCGAAAAAGTTAAAGCTCAAACTTAAAAGCAAAGCCAGTCCCAGTGTTATCGATGAAATACCCAGAGGTAACATATATACTGCATCCAAAATACTCCTGCTACTATATTGTTGAGCTCGTAAAATATAACTAATCACAAGACCCAAAGGAACAGACAGTAAAACAGTTAATGTTGCAAAACCAACAGAGTTGTATATTGAAACAACTGGGGAAACAAAAAATACCGAATCTTGTTGGTTAAAAAATATTGAAATGTAAGCCGTAAAATCCAGCTCTCCTTCGTTAATGACTGAGCTTACACCTAATGACAAAAAAGGTAAAAGAACGCACATCGCAACAAATGAAAGTACTATCATAATTGGCAAGCTATTGACCTGGATTCCTTTTGCTCTTGAAATATTATGGTTAACTAAACTGATTGACCTAGTAACACGATTCTGGATTTTTATATAAATGAGTAAAGTAGCAAAAATAATCACCATTTGAATCATAGATAACACAACAGCAGTTGGGATTTGGAAAAATCTGGTTGCCGAGTAATATATTTCAGTCTCTAAGTTTGAAAAGTTCCCGCCTCCCAGAATTAAAATAATGCCAAAACTACAGAAGGAAAAAATAAATACAAGAGATGCTGCCGCTATCATAACTGGAAACAATATTGGAAAAGTTACGTGTATGAATGTACTAATAGGTGAAGATCCCAGTATTTTTGCCGCTCTTTCAATATCTGGGTCTAAGTTAGACCAAAAAGTGTAAAGAATTCTCAATACAATGCTAAATTCATAAATTATATGAGCCGCCAAAATCAAGTAAGCGGTACCAAAAAGCTTATTTAGAGAAATATCTAAATTGAATTTCTCAATTAAAAAACCACTGATAAAACCGTCATTCCCAAGAATTTGCATTAGCCCTAAAACTAAAATTATAGGAGGCATAATAAAGGGAACTGTTAAACTAGCTAACAATACTGATTTTCCAGGGAATTTATAATTTACAAGAGCATAGCAGCAGGGAAATACTAGTATTAAAACTCCCAATGTTGAAATCAATGCCTGCCAGAAACTAAAAAATATCACGTCCAAATAGTAGCTATCGGAAAATACATTTAGCAGTATCCTGGGTAATGTAGAGATATTGCTAGAATAAATTTCTGTAAATAAATGTAGCAGAGGGTAATATAAAATCAGCAAGATAAAAAGAAGCGGTAAGGTTTTCGCAAACTTAAGTTTTTTTGACATAATATTAACGCATCACAAGATTCGTCCATTCTTCAATCAGTTTTTCAATATCACTACCCTTCCTATCCATTGATAACCCCCATATTGGAAAATCATCTCCCTTACTAATTTCAGGCTCAGGTGCATAGGAAAATATTTTAGGTAATGTAGCTTTTTTATTTACAGGGTAAACCCACATTCTTGTAATGAAATCTTCTTGGAACCTTTTTTGAATAACAAAATCAATAAACCTTTGAGCTAAAATTTCATTAGAACTGCCTTTTAGGATACCTATTAATTCAACCTGAAGAAACATATTATCAGAAGAAATCAACGCTGCCGTGGGAGCCGATTGAAGATCAATTTCTGAATAAAATATTTCTGCTGCAGGGCTTGTAGAGTAGCTAATTACAACAGGACGATCCCCACCATTCAAAGTAAAAGATGTATAGTATGTATTGGTCCACCCATCTGATATTTTAACTTCATTTATCATTAACTCTTGCCAATAATCTTTCCAAGTATATGGTCCCGTTTCCCCAAATCTATCAACAGTCAATAAGAGAAACGCAAGACCTGGAGAAGAAGTAGCTGGGTTCTGAACTGCAAATTTACCAACCCATTTTGGATCCACCATGTCAAGTAAATCAATAGGTGGTGACATATTATTATGATCAAGCCAATCCAGATCAAAATTAAGGGCTATATATCCATAATCAACAGGTGTAACTCTGTATTCCATATCCAATTGGTATTTAGATGGAATTTGATCAACTACAGGTGATCGGTATTTTACAAAAATATCTTCCTCTAAAGCACGAGCCAAAAAAGTATTATCCACTCCATATAAAAGATCGGCAATCGGAGCATCTTTAGTCAATATAGCTTTAGTTACAATTTCTCCAGCATCTCCACCTTTCTGAAAAATAAGATTTACATTATAAGCTTTTTCAAATTCTTCGATTACATCAATACCAATATCAAAACTGTCGTGAGTCAATACTATAAGGTCTTTTTGAGTTGATGTATTACCAGAACAAGAAACAAGGACCAAAAGCGATACCATAGAAATAAAGACTGGATATACAAATATTTTCATATAGCTGCTGAGGTTAAATCTAGACATATCAAGTCCCTCCGCCGGAATTACCCAGACAGGTTCAAACGGTCGCCTTAAATAAATTAAGGCCTCTCAGCCAAGAAGACTCAGCTCCCGAAAATTACAAATACGTAAATATTTATACCATCATAAATTATATAAGTAAATGATTTAAATAGTTGCTGGTATAATCTATCCACTAGTAGACTATAAACAACTAAACGAACTTTAATTATAAACATTATCGAAAGGCTTAACATATGACAGAAGATAGCTGGGCATTAAAGACCGGATTAGCCCGTATGCTTAAAGGAGGAGTCATAATGGACGTTGTTACTCCAGATCAAGCGAAAATTGCTGAAGATGCTGGAGCTTGCGCAGTAATGGCGCTTGAAAGAGTACCCGCTGATATAAGGGCTGACGGAGGTGTCGCCCGAATGTCTGATCCTGGGCTAATTGAAAAGATAATGGAATCAGTAACGATTCCAGTAATGGCAAAGGTAAGAATTGGCCATATTGCTGAAGCCCAAATTCTCCAATCAATTGGTACAGATTATATTGATGAATCAGAAGTACTAACTCCAGCTGACGAAAATCATCATGTCTGGAAACACGACTATGAAATACCTTTTGTCTGCGGTGCTAGAGATCTTGGGGAAGCTTTAAGAAGAATATCAGAAGGCGCAGCTATGATCCGTACAAAAGGAGAAGCTGGAACAGGAAATATCGTTGAAGCTGTACGACATATGCGGACAATTCAATCTCAAATTCGCATGATTGTAAATATGCCAGAAGATGAATTACCGGCTTTTGCAAAATCAATTGACTCCCCGCTCGATTTAGTTCGAGGTATAAAAAGCACACAAAATTTACCAGTTGTGAATTTCGCAGCTGGAGGTGTGGGGACCCCTGCTGATGCAGCTTTAATGATGATACTAGGTGCTGAAGGAGTCTTTGTTGGTTCAGGAATATTCAAATCCGACGATCCTGCTCCAAGAGCCTCTGCAATTGTCAAAGCAGTAACCCATTATAATGACCCTAAAATTGTTGCGGAAGTGTCAAAAGGACTTGGAGATGCTATGTCCGGAATTGATGTTAAAACACTGAGCCCCGAAAATCTCTTAGCGAAAAGAGGCTGGTAGTTATTAAAACCAAATTATGACTGAAAAACTTATAGATACTATTGTAATCGGAATATTGGCATTACAAGGTGACTTCAAGGAACACAAAGATATCCTCGAATCAATTGGAGGCTGTTCGGTAGTGGAAATAAGACTTCCAGATCAATTAACAACAATCGATGGATTGATTATACCCGGAGGTGAAAGCACTACCATATCCAAATTAATTCATAATTATGGTTTTGTTAGTAAATTAAAGGATTTCCATAAATCGGGAAGCCCAATTTGGGGTACCTGCGCTGGGATGATCGTAATAGCAAAAGAAGCTTCTAGCTTGGCGCCTTGGGCACCTCTAAATTTTCTGGATATTTCAATAACAAGAAATGGTTACGGCAGGCAGCTAGACAGTTTTCAAACTAATATTAAAATTGACAAAATGAAGCCTACAGAAGATTACCCTGGTATTTTTATAAGAGCACCGAAAATATCACATATTGGATCCAAAATTAAGGTATTGGCAAGATTAAATAATAATCCTGTTGCAGTACAAGAAGGCAATGTCCTGGCCACTTCATTTCACCCAGAACTAACAAACGATAAAAGATTTCATGAAATGTTCTTAACCCTAGTCACCCAAAGAAGTCGAATCGAAAATCAAAAATCCACGGGTTTGCAACAGGAATAATTTTGACTACTAGTTTATAGTAATGTAATCAGATTAGGAGAAACAGATTCCCTCTATTTCATCAGAATATTCTTAATAACCGTATCTAGCTTTCTACATTATGAAGTACCTTATTTAATATTCATATTCTTTAGTACTTACTAATATCTTTAATATAATACATAGAATTATAATATGATTTATTAAATAGATTGTATTAAAACTATAGTATTATTATTTATTCTTTTATATCTAATTCAGATAGAGAAATTACAGGTAATTAGGTTACCCTTATACTAGTATCTTATTATGATTATTTATAATGTATGCCCCGATACTAAGGTAACAAGGTATTAACATGGATTTACCAGTTGGTGTAAATGTTATAGGGCTCATCGTTTCTTCTAGAAG